>WUUC01096622.1_pt1 | contig 138001 bp, 117 predicted proteins | sample 6278441 | NCBI WGS metagenome assembly WUUC01 (sample SAMN13675441, study PRJNA597444) | soil metagenome | isolation source: soil | place: USA: Washington | collected 2017-10 | reverse complement strand
CGAAGCGCGCAGTGAGCGGAGCGAACGTAGGTCCGCAGGCGGGCTTGACCCGCCGTTAACGGACGAAGGCAAAGCGAAGCGCGCAGTGAGCGGAGCGAACGTAGGTCCGCAGGCGGGCTTGACCCGCCGTTAACGGACGAAGGCTCTACAATAAGTCGTAGACTTCGAGGTAGTCGGCCTCGAAGGTGGCGTCGAAGGCGCGAAAGCCGATCGAGCCGTTGGTCACTGCGTTTTGATTCGCTTCCACGCGGACGCCGCCGATGTCGCAGCTCACCGTTTCGCCGAAGATGCGAATGACGACCGGGACCCACTCGTTCGCTCGGGCAGTGCTCGGTGCGGCGGCGAGCTCGACGCCCGCGGGACCGCCGCCTTCGTGCTCGGTGAGGACGACGCGGTTGTCTTTCAGGTCGAGCGCGCAGAACAAATAACGATCGGGAGAGACCTGGTTGACGCGGGCGATGATCCCCGCGCGTCCGCTCGAGTCGTCGTTCGAGCCACCGACCGCGATGACGCGGATCCGGCTCCGCACGAAGAAGTCGCTCCACTCCGGCTTCGGTCCGATCCAACCCTCGCGCACGAAGGGCTCGAGCACGTTCACCCGCAAGACGCCGGTGAATTCGTCGATCGACATACTCACCGAGCTGAAGATCCACGACTGCACGGCGCCGTCGAAGACATCGCGAAAGAGCGTCGGGTTGTCGCGGTTCGGCGCGGGATCCTCAGCGTCGGGGATGCCGTCGCCGTCGCTGTCGAGCGGCGGAGGGCCGGTGTCGTGCACGCCCTCGTCGCCGAAGCCTGCGTCGAGACCCGGGTCCTCACCGCCGTCCTCTTCGCCGGAGTCGTCGAGGGCGTGTGCGTCTTTGAGACGAATCCCGCTATCGTTGGTGCGCTCGGTGTCCACGCAGGCCGCAGCGAGAGAACCCGCGAAGATTATGGTGATCGCCAACCCGAACCGCACTCGATTTTGACCTCTCGGTGAGACAGCGTCGTCGGGACGGCGGCGAAAGAGCATCCGCCATTCGTACGTTCGTCCGATGATTTTTCGCGCATCGCCTCTCGACAAAGGCGGTTTGCTCCTTTAACAGCCCGGCCACATCGGAGCTTTCGACTGAACATGGCAATCAGTTTCAAGTGTACGTCCTGCGAAAAGAGCTTCGAGCTCGAGATCACGCGCATCATCGATCGTCCGACGGCGATCAAGTGCCCCGAGTGTCACGCGAAGCCGCCGGCACATCGCGCCGAGTCGCTCGGCACGGCGCTCGAGGATCTGCTGTCGGCGATGTCGGCGATCCGCAGCAAGGTCGCCTTTCAAATCGCGCTCGACACCGAAGCGCTGCCGCCTCCGTACGGTCCGAGCACCGACGATAACGGCCTCGGCGGTGCGGACGATGACGACCTCGCCGAAGGCGGAGAAGACGACGAAGACGAAGACGACGTCACCGCCGACGAGGACGACGACGACGACGACGACGAAGATGAAGACGAAGACGACGAAGCAGAGGAAGTGGCGGGGGATGATGCCACGGACGATGCGGACGACGATTCGGACGACGACGACGAAGAAGAAGAAGAAGAAGAAGAAGAGTGACGCTCTTTCTCTCTTTTGAGGAAGATTTTCGCGCTCCTTCCGTATCACGCACGGATGAACCAAACGTCCGCCGAGGGGGTTCGCATGTTCCGCCTGAGCCACATACTTGTGCCCGCAACCACGCTGCTTTTCTCCGCGGTGGCGCTGCCCGCCGGTGCGCAGAGTTATACCTCGCAGCTCACCAGCGGCACCTATTCGAGCATCAGCGCGACCGGGAACCTGATCACCTTGACGGACACCGATGACGGCTACGGCTCGTTCTCTTCGCCGTTTCAGTTCAGCTTCTTCGGGAACACCGTCTTCTCCGGTGACGCGCTCTACGTGAGCAGCAACGGCATGTTGGCGATCGGCGCGGCTCAGACCGCGCATTCCAACACCACGATCCCCACCTCCGGCACGCCCGACAACTTCATCGCGCCGTTCTGGGACGATCTGACGAACCTCTCGGGCGCGGTTTTGTACAGCACACAAGGCTCCTCGGGCTCGTACGTGTTGGTCGTCGAGTGGTTCGACACCTCGCACTATTCGTACACCTCGGAGACCGCGAGCTTTCAGGTGCGCATCTACCAAGCCACCGGCGTGATCGAGCTGTGGTACGGCCCGCGTTTCGGCGGCAGCGGCTGGAGTGGAAGCGTCGGCGTCGAAGGCTCGACCGGCACCTCGGGTACCAGCGAGCTGTGCTCCTCGAGCTGCACGCTCGATAACTTTCCGCAGGGAACGATCGTCCGTTATACGCCGGGCGCGTCGAGCGGCGATTCGGATCTGGTGATCTACTTCGTCGATCCGCTCCCGTCTTCGGTGAACGAAGGCAGCTCGTACTCGCTCTCGTGGGGCGTAGAGAATTATGGAATCTCGACGTCGGGCCAGACCGAGATCGGTATCTTCGCCGGCCTCTCGCCCACGGTGACCGCGAGCGACTTTCGCCTCGACTCGCAGATCGTGAGCCCGATTTCTTCGGGCGGCTACACCTCGGGCTTCTTCAACGCGACGGTGCCGGTCGGGCTCTCGGGCACCTATTACATCGCGGCGATCGTCGATCCGTTCAACGTCGTCGGCGAGACGGACGAACAAAACAATCGCGTCGATCTCGGCGCGGTCACGGTGATCGGCAACAGCAGCGGAACGATCGCCGTGACCACCGAATTTTTGCCGGGCGCGACCTCGGGCCAATTCTACAACGTGCAGCTCACGCAGACCGGCGCCTCGGTGCCTTCGTGGGACGTCATGTCGGGCACCTTGCCTCCGGGCCTGAGCTTGTCGACGAGCGGCTCCTTGAGCGGAACGCCGAGCGGCGCGGGCTCGTACAACTTTGTAGTGCGCGCGTCCGAGAGCGGCAAAACGCCGGGCACCGCGACCTTGTCCATCGACGTCGGCGGTGGCGTGGGCTTGCGCGTCACCAACACTTCGCTTCCGAACGCGTTCACCGGCGTGCCGTACAACGTGATGCTCACCGCGGACGGCGGCATCCCGCCGTATGCGTTCAACATCATCCAAGGAAAACCGGACTGGATGTCGATCAACTCGCAGGGCGCGATCAGCGGTACGCCGGATGCGCCGGGTAGCCATTCGCTGTTGATCTCGTTATTCGACGCGGAGCTCCGCGATGCGACCATCACGCTTCCGTTCGAGGTCACGGCACCGACGGCGCTCGCGATCAACAGCTCGCTCCCGGAAGTGCTCACTGGCCGAGAGTACAGTGCGGCCGTGGTCAGCGGCGGAATGCCGCCGTACGCCGTCACCGTCACCAGCGGCGCGTTGCCGGTTGGGCTCGCCATCAGCTCGAGCGGCTTCCTCACCGGCTTGACCTCACGGATGGGCTCGTTCACCGCCTCGATCGACGTGGTGGACGCGAACACACCGCCCGGAGTCGTGCAGGGCTCGATCACCGTCGTCGTCACCGAGCAAACTGGCCTTCGGATCACGATCGGTGATGGGCTCGCGGTCATCACCAACACTGACGCACGGGTTCCGCTGATCGCCTCTGGAGGCACGCCGCCGTATACCTGGTCTTTGGTCCAGGGAGCCCTTCAGGGTGGCCTCTCGGTCGATCCGGAAGGGTACATCGTCGGTCGCGTCGATCACACGGCGACCGCGACGGTGACGATCGGCGTTTCCGACTCGGCCGGCGCAAGCGATCAGGCGGTCGTCTACGTCAAGTCTTCGCCGTATCGCCCGAACAACAGCGGGCGCTCCGGTGGAACGCGAGATGGTTGTTCGTGCGAAGAAACCAGCGCCTCGCGCGGAAGCGGCGCTTCGTTATTGCTTGCGCTCTTGTTCGGTGTCGCGCTCGTGTTAAAACGCGCTCGTGTCCGGTGAGATAAGACCTCGGCGCACGAAGATTGTCGCGACGCTCGGGCCCGTTTCCAATACGCCCGAAATGATCGAGGCGCTGATCCGCGCCGGCGTCGACGTCACCCGCCTCAACTTCAGCCACGGAACCCACGAGGATCACCGCAAGGTCTACGAAGCGGTGCGCATCGCGGAAGCGCGCCTGAAAAAACCGATCGCCGTGCTCCAGGATCTCTCCGGCCCAAAGATCAGGTTGGGGAAGATCGACGGCGAGGTGTGGCTCACCGCCGGTGATCGGGTCGCGCTCGCGTCCAGCGACGACTTTTTGGGCACCAAAGAGCGGCTCCCCACGACCTATGCGCGGCTCGCACGCGACGTGAGGATCGGCGAACGGGTCCTGCTCGCGGATGGGCGTTTGGAGCTGGTCGCCGAGGCGATCGAAAACGGCGACGTGATGTGCCGGGTGCTCGTCGGCGGCGTGTTGACCTCGAAGAAGGGACTCAATCTTCCAGGCTCGGAGCTGTCGACACCTTCGCTCACCGATAAAGATCTGGTCGATCTGCAGTTCGGCCTCGAGCTCGGCGTCGACTACGTGGCGCTCTCTTTTGTGCGTTCACCCATAGACGTGGAGCGCCTGCGCGATGAGATGGCGCGCCTCGGGCGCGTCGTGCCGGTGATCGCCAAGATCGAGAAGCCGCAGGCGGTGAAACGTCTCGAAGCGATCGTCGAGGTTGCGGACGGGATCATGGTCGCGCGCGGCGATCTCGGCGTGGAGCTTCCGCCCGAACAGGTGCCCACGGTGCAGCGCGAGGCGATTCGCGTGGCTCGCGCGCGCGGGAAGCTGACCATCGTCGCGACGCAGATGTTGATGTCGATGACGAAAAATCCGCGCCCGACCCACGCAGAAGTGTCGGACGTGGCGAATGCGGTCTTCGACGGGACCGACGCGGTGATGTTGTCCGAGGAGACAGCAGCCGGTTCCTATCCGGTGAAGTCGGTGGAGACCATGGCGGCGCTGGCGCACGCCGCCGAGGATGCACCCGATGCGTTCGAGGAGCCGAAGTTCGTGCGTTCGCTGCGTTCGACGAACGCCTTTGCGATCGCGCGTGCAGCGGCGGGGCTCGCGCAGGAGATGGGCGCACCGGCGATCATCTCTTTTACCCACCGAGGTCTCGGTCCGCGATTGATCGCGGCGTGCCGGCCGCGGTGTGAGGTGCTCGGTTGCGCCACGAGCGACGAGGCGGTGCGGATGATGGCCGCGTATTGGGGCGTTCGGCCGGTACGCGTCGATCAGCCGCACAGCATCGATTCTTTGGTCGCGTCGGTGGAGCGCGAGACGCGGGATTTCGGCATTTTGCCGGTCGGCTCGACCGTGGTGATCACCACCAAGTTGCCCTACACCGAAGAGGAGCTGACCAACACGCTCAAGCTCCACACCATCCTTCGCGGTTAGCGGCGGAACAAGTCCGCCTGCCGCGTCTTCGTTCGGCTTCGCCTCGCTGCGCGCTTCGCTTGCGTGCCCGCGCAACTAACGCAAGCCGGAGAGCGCAGAGCGCAGGCGATCGATACCTTTCGCCAGCGTCTCCATGTCGGCGGCGAAAGAGAGGCGCAGATGATTGCGCGCCCCGAAAGCGAAACCTGGCACAACGACCAGGTGGTGATCGTGCAATAGATGCGCGGCGATCGCCGAAGCGTCATCGATCGTCGATCCGTCCGGTAAGGTACGCCCGATGAACGACGACATATTCGGCAGCGCATAAAACGCACCGCGCGGATCGAAACAGCTCACGCCGGCGATGGCGTTCAAACGGCCGATCACGAAGCGGCGGCGCGTGTCGTAGGCTTCGGCCATCGCTTCGACCGGGGATTGATCGCCGGTCAAAGCTGCGAGCGCGCCATACTGTGCGACCGACGAGGTGCCGGAGGTCGTCTGACCCTGCACGCGCGTCATCGCGGAGATCAGCGGGCGAGGGCCGACGGCCCAACCGACGCGGAGCCCGGTCATCGCGTACCGTTTCGAACAGCCGTTCACCAACAAGGTGCGCTCGCGAAGCTTCGGCGCGACTTCACAGAAGGAAGCGTTCTTTCGACCCTGGTAGACGAAACAGTCGTAGATTTCGTCGGAGAGGATCACCACGTTCGGGTAGCGTTCGAGCACCGCGGCCAAAGCGGCGAGCTGCTCGGGCAGATAATGCGCGCCCGCGGGATTCGAGGGGCTGTTCAAGATTAACAGGCGCGTCTTCTCGGTGATCGCCGCTTCCAGCTTCGCGGGCGTCAGCAAGAACTCGGTCTCTTCCGTGGTCTCGACGACCACCGGTTGGCCGCCGTTCAGCCTCACCATGTCGACGTACGACAACCAGTACGGTGCGATGATGATCGCTTCGTCGCCTTCCTCGATCAGCGATTGGATCGCGCTCATCACGCATTGTTTCGCGCCTGTGGAGACGATGACTTCTTCCGCCGTGTATTCGGCGCCGAGCTGCCGGAAACGTTCGGCGATCACTGTTCGCAGCTCGATGATCCCGGGGACCGCGGTGTATTTGGTGCGGCCTTTATCGAGCGCCGCTTTCATCGCTTCGACGATGTGCTCCGGTGTTCGGAAGTCCGGTTCGCCGGTCGTGAGATTGACGACGTCTTTGCCGGCTTCTTGAAGCTCGCGCGCCTTTTGCGCGAGCGTCAGCGTCGCCGGTGGTTGGATCGCCTTGGTGCGCTGCGCCAGTCGGATCATTACGTCGCCGGGCGCATCGTGACGTGGCCGCTCGTAGAAGGCGAGCGAAGTTTCGCCATAGCGTTTTGTTCGGGTGAGCACGAACCCCACCGGCGCGGCGGGTGGTTCACTCTTGCTGGCATGTTCGAGCACGGCGATGCCTCGATCCGTGAGCAGTGCGTCGACGTTCGCCAAGAGCTCGGGCAACACACGAGCTGCGTCGGCGTACGGCGGATCGGCGAAGATCAGATCGAAACGCCGCTGTTCTTTTTTGAGCTTCTCGATCGCGCGCTCGACCTTCAGCGGCAGCAGCACCGCGTGCGTTCTTTCGATCGAGAGTGACGCGAAATTTTTCTCGATGGCCTGCATCGCCTCGCGTCCGCTTTCGACGAAGACCGCGTTCGACGCTCCGCGGGACAGCGCCTCGATCCCCAAGGCACCTGTACCAGCGTACAGGTCGAGGACCGAGAGCCCCGTGACGTCGAAGAGGATCGAGAACAACGCCTCGCGGACGCGATCCGAGGTGGGGCGCGTTTTTTCACCGCGCGGTGCGGCGAGACGGCGGCCGCGATAAATACCGGAAACGATGCGCATCGGGTGATCCTGTGGCCTCGAGTCCACAAGTCTATGAGATCGCATTGAGATCGTCGATCCTACGGTGATAACGATCCACTTCAGCCACCATGAGATGCCGTGTTTCTTCGCTGGTCGCCCTCTCGCTGTCGATGATTTTCGTTTCAGCCTGCGAAGATCGTGGGCTGGAGCGCCGGCCGCTGACCGGAACGTCGCCGCTCGTCGAACAGATGCATGCGGCGGCCGCCGAGCACGGAGTCCCCGCAGAGCTGCTCGCGGGCATCGCATGGAGCGAGACCGCGTACCTCGATCACTCGCGGCACTGGTCTTCGGTACAGGATGACCATTCGGACCACGCACATGGTCCTCGCAGCGCCGGTGTGATGGGCCTGCCGGAGCTCGGCGCGGTGCGTTCGGTCAAACGGGCGGCGGAGCTGCTCGGTGTCGAGGTGGGGACGGTGGTCTTCGATGGCGCGGCGAACATCCGCGGCGCGGCGGCGATCCTGCGGGCGCTGGCCGACGAAACGTACGGCGCAAACGTGTTGGTGGCGGACGGCTCGCGCGATCGATGGCTCTACATCGCGGAACGTTACTTCGATGCAGGCGCGACCGGCACGAAGCTCGCGCGTGAAACGAGGAGGACGATCGCCCGCGGACTTTCGGCGAAAGACGAAGCCGGCCTCACCGTACGGATCCCTTCATTTGCGGAGCTCTACGGCGAACCGGCGATCGATCAGCAGCGCTTCGAGGCGCCGGGCGAATATCCGATGTCGACGTGGGTGGCGGCGAACGGGAACAATTACAGCGATCGCAGCCGAGGTGCGGCGGACATCGACGTCGTCGTCATCCACACCACCCAAGGCGCATACGCCGGAACGATCTCTTGGTTTCAAAACGCGGCTTCGCAGGTGAGCGCGCACTACGTGATCCGCGCCAGCGACGGCGACATCACGCAGATGGTCGCGCACGAAGACATCGCTTGGCACGCGGGCAATTGGAGCTACAACGAACGTTCGATCGGCATCGAGCACGAAGGATGGGTCGCCGATCCGAACACGTACACCATGGCGCAATATCAAGCGTCGGCGGATCTGACGCGTTGGCTCTGCGACAACCTCGGCATTCCGAAAGATCGCCAACACATCATCGGGCACGTCGAAGTTCCGGGCGCGACGCACAGCGATCCCGGCCAATTCTGGGATTGGACTTTGTACATGAATTTGGTCGGGCAGATGGGCCCGAACCCGATGCCCGGCAACGGCACGCTGAAGGGCGTGGTGTACGAAGGATCAGATACGACGGCGCGCATCACCGGCGCGACGGTGACGATCAATCCCGGCAATCACCAGCTCACCTCGAGCTCCACCGGTTTTTGGGAGCTCGGGCTCGCGCCCGGCGACTACACGATCATTGCCAGCAAAGCGGGTTACGCGAACGGCACGCAGATGCGCACCGTCGTGGCGGGCGGAGAAACGTGGGGCAGCGTCAGCATCGTCCCCTCGAGCAACGCAACCGGCACCTACCGCGGCGTGGTCTACGACGCAGCCCGGCCGGACTTCTCGCGCAGGTTGCCGAACGCAAAAGTCACCCTGTCCAATAGTACAGTGGTGATGACCAACGCCGAAGGCGAGTTCCTCTTCGAAGTGCCGCCGGGAAATTATACGGCGACCGCGGAGCTCGGCGGTTGGGAGACGAACTACACGATGCGCACCGTCGTCGCGGGGATGATCGCCTGGGGCTCGATCGGTCTGGTGGAGGTCGGCTCGACGATGAATCAGCCGCCGCGTGTGCCGCTCGCGGAGAGCCCGATCAATCGGGTCACTGCGGTGAACATGCAGCCGATCTTCACCGTCTCCGGCGTCCAGGATCCGGAGAACGATCCGATGACGCTCGAAGTGGAGATCTACGGCGACGAAACGATGACGGTGCGCCACTCGAGCGTGCGTGTCGCGGTGCCGCTCGGTGCGGCGATCGTTTCTTGGAAACATCCGGCCGCCGATCTACCGCCGCTGGTGCCGCTGTATTGGCGCGCGCGTGCGCTCGATGGAAACGCAGCTTCACCGTGGAGCGTGACGCAGTCGTTCGAGATCTTCGACGACGGCATGAGCGTGTGGGAACCGACCATGGAGGTCCACACCGGTGAAGTTTTGCCGGGCGTCGGTACGAATGCGGCGCCGACATCGCCGGAGATCCGCGATCCGCTGGAGAACGCGATCGTCGGCACGACGCGGCCGCAGGTCTTGGTCGCGGCGGCACAAGATCCGGAAGGTGATCGGCTCTCTTATCAAGTGGAGATCGCGCTCGACGATCTGTTCGAGGTCGTCGAAGTTCGCAGCGAGCTGGTCGCCTCCGAAGGTGAGCTGACGAGCTGGGTCACCTCGACTGCGCTCGCGCTCGGTTCGCGTTATTACGTGCGCGCGCGTGCAGCGGATGAACGTTTGTTCGGGGCGTGGTCGCGCGTGATCGCGTTCTCCGTCGATCCGAACGCCGCGAATGAAGACGGGCCGGGAAACTCAGGCGATCGCGGCGGATCACCGATGATCGACGCGAAGGTCATCGACGACGGCGGCTGCACCGCGGCGGGTACTCCGGGCGCCGGCTCGCTGGTGCTCTTGCTTGGAGTGGTGATCGCTTATATTCGTCGCCGTTGATGCGTCTTTCCTGTTTCGTTTTGTTGCTGGCGTTCGGTTGCTCCTCGAAGGAGCCGAAGGCACCGCCGGTCGAACGGACCGCGCCGGTCAGCGAAGCGCCGCTGAACCTCGACAAGCCGGATCAAGCGCGCGTGGAGCTGGATCTCGCGCAGGTGCGGGGTGCGGTGCGAAACGCGCAGCAGGTGAACGGCGTGATTCCAAAGTCGATCGACGAGCTCGGGCTCAAGCTGTTTTATCCGGGCGATCTCGAATACGACGCGTCGACCGGCGCGGTGAAGAGCAAGACCTATCCGCGATTCTAAAACTTCTTGTAGCGGTTCTCGAACTCGTGATCGAGCAACCAGCGTTTCGCTTCCATGCCGCCGCCGAAGCCGGTGAGCGCGCCGTTTGCGCCGATGACGCGGTGACAGGGAACGACGATCGCCAGCGGATTTTTACCGTTCGCGCGCCCGACCGCGCGGACCGCTTTCGTGTTGCCGATTCGTTTTGCGATGTCCAGGTAGCTGCGCGTCTCGCCGAACGGGATCTCCGCCAGAGCGCCCCATACTGCTCGTTCGAACTCGGTGCCTTCCGCGGACAACGGCAGCTCGAAGTCTTTACGTTTGCCGCGGAAATATTCGTCGAGCTGGCGCGCGGCTTGGTCGAGCGCAGGGTCGTTCGTTTCGTCGCCTTCGAGCTCACCGAAATGAACGGCGGTGATCGCGCCGTCTTTGGCGGCCAAACCCATCGGGCCGACGGGCGTGTCGAGTATCTTGATCGCGGTCATGAGAGTCCTCCTGTCCAAAGGTACAGTACGGCGTACGAGCGCCACGGCCGCCACGCTTCCGCGCGTGCCGCGGCTTCTTTCGGCGTGATCCCGCCGAGCGCTTTGATCACGCCGAGATCGCTTGCGGGGAACGCGTCGGGATCGCGGAGCGCGCGCATTTTCACGTATTCCTGCGTCCACGGACCGCGGATCGCCTCAAGGTCGATCTCGTCCAACTGAGCGACGGCGAGCACGGCTTCGGCGCGTTTTGCGGGCATACCGATCTTTGCGATGTCGCTCAGCGTCGCGCGCGCAAGCTGGGCCGGCGTGGGGAAGAAGCGGCGTTCTTCATCGAGTGGATCGCCGAGCTTTTCGGCGATGCGGCCGGCGAGCGTCGTGGCGGCCCGCACCGAGACTTGTTGTCCGAGGATCGCGCGCACGGTTTGTTCGAATGGATCGATCGCGCCCGGCACGCGTAGGCCGGGTGTTCTTGCGACCAGCGGCGCGAGCAGCGGATCCGTCGAAAGGTGTGCGCCGATCGCCTGGGGATCTGCGTCGAGATCGAACAACACACGAAGGCGGGCGATCAGCTTCATCAGCACGCCGAGCAAGGAGCGCGAGACTTCGGCGATCAAGATCGGTTTCACCGGATCGCGGCGTACGGCGATCGTTCCGCGGTGTGTGCCGAAACGAACGGTGCGCCGGTAGATTCCGTGGTCCACGCTCTCCACGCCGGGGATGGCGCGGTGGCCGAGGAACGCGAGCATCGCCTCCCAGGCGAACGGTTCGCGGAAGCCGAGGCGAATGGTGATCGCGCCGTGTTCCTCGCTCTCGCGCGAATGTTTGCGTAGCGACGACGGCGCGGTTTTGAAACGTTCGCGGAACAACGCGTTGAAGCGGCGCACCGAGCCGAAGCCGCTGGCGAACGCGATGTCGGTCAACGTCATGTCCGTGTCGTGCAGCAGTTGTTTCGACAGCGCGAGCCTGCGTGTTTGTGCGAGCTCGATCGGGGAGACGCCGGCGACGTCTTCCATCGCGCGGCGCAAGTGTCTCGGCGTTACTTCCAAAGCACGTGCGAGCGATTCGATGTTGTTTTCGGCGAGGTAACCTTCGCCGATCATCTCGATCGCTTTGGCGACCAATCTCGGGACGGCGTCGACCGGTGCGCTGCCCGGCGCGAGCTCCGGCCGGCAGCGAAAACAGGCGCGAAATCCGGCTTTTTCTGCTTCGGCGGCCGAGCGGTAAAACGTGCAGCGATCGCGGCGTGGGGTCCTCGCGGTGCACACCGGACGGCAATAGATGCCGGTCGTCTTCACGCCTACGAAGAACACGCCGTCGAAGCGCGTGTCTTTCGTGGTCAGCGCGCGATAACAGTTGTCCGCGTCGAGCACGCTGTCGGTGTAGCGCGCGAGCACGGCGATCGTCTCGCCGTTTTCGGACCCTTGGCCGTTAACGGCGGGACAAGCCCGCCTGCGGCCCTACGCTTGCGTTGCTCGCTGCGCGCTCCGCTTGCGGGGCGAATGATCGTGAGGTCGGCACTTGCGTGTCGGTGAGCTCGGGCTGGCCAACGTGGGAGATCTTGCGTGCGGGGAGCGCGAGCTGAGGCGCCCAGCAAGCGAAGCGCGCAGTGAGACGCAGCCGAACGAAGGGCCGCAGGCGGACTTGTTCCGCCGTTAACGGCCGATAGTATCGATGATGCCCTTGGCGGTCTGGTTATACTTATCGATGATTTGCCGGAGCATATCGAACATCTGCGAGCGCTTATCGATGAGGCGCTTCAGCTTCATCGTTTCGACGTCGATCGAGGGCGCGCCGTCGAGCCCACCTTTACCGCCGCCGGCACCGCCGCCGCCGTTCTGCTGTTGTTGCAGCTTATTGATGCTCTGCGCCTGCTTCTCGATGTCTTTGTCCATCTTCTGCATGATCAACATGATCATCAGCGTGACTTTGTCTTCGACGGTGAGCGTCGGGTCGTTCAACACCGCGCTGACGTCATCGCCGCCGGAGCGACCGAGCCCGAACGCACCTTGGTGCGGGCCGGGAGAGCCGGCCGAGAATGCGCGACTGCCTCCGCCTGCACCACCGCGACCGTTCGGCGCCGGATTCGTACGCGCGTGTGAAACCTGACCGCGGCGCACGCCCTTCGCCGCCTTCTTCTTTTTCTTCTTCTTCCGCGTTGCGTGATGCGCAGGGCTGGCCGCCGCCGACAACGCAGAGAGCATCGCGCCCTGGAACATATTCTGTCCGGACATGAAGCCGAGCATCATCGCTTCTTGCTGCATCGCTGCGAGCGAGGAGTACGCCGCACCCTGCGGCATCGCCGGCGCCGCGCCCATGGTGAACGGCACCACCTGCATCGCACTGTCCGAAAGATCACCCGGCATGATACGTCCGCCGAGCATCATCTCGAGCTGCTGGCGCGCGAACGGGTTCGTACGCATGAACTCCATGAACATCGCCGGCTGACCTTGCTGCATCAGCGCCGCGAGCGACGGCGACATGTTCGCCATGTCGGCAAACGCCGGTCCGTTCCCTGAGGCATATCGCTGCGGGCACGGGCAATTTTCCGAGTGCGGGGCCGGCATGTGCGCCGCGGGCAGCTCGCCGCCGTCGAAGAACGACGAGAAGTCCGCGATCGGCATCCCGAGGACGTCCGGGATTCCATCGCCGTCGAGATCGACCTGCTGCGCGCGGGCCGCCAGCATCTCGGGATCGATCCCCAGATTCCGCAGAAACGAGAGTGGGCCGTTGAGTCCGAATCCGTCGATGCTCACGAGGCGACGATGCGCCAGCCGCGTTTCAGAACCAATTACGAGACCCTTACGCGATTTACGAAGCGCAACAATTCTTCGAGATAAGCCAGTGACCTTCGCGTGTTGAGAAGGTCATGCTGGCCCCGAGATCGATGGTGATTGCTACACGTAAGAAGAATACAATTTGGATCGCAGCGGCTGTCGCGGCGCTCGCCGGCGGTGCGTATTACTTCGCGACGCGTGATTCCACCGACAAAACCAAGCCAAAGTACGAGCTCGCGACCGCCGAAAAAGGCCCGGTGATCGCCAAAGTGACCGCGTCCGGGACTTTATCCGCGCTGGTCACTGTCCAAGTGGGCAGTCAGGTTTCGGGGCGGATCAAAGAGCTGTTCGTCGACTTCAACTCGACCGTCAAAAAAGATCAGGTGATCGCCAAGATCGATCCGCAGCTGTTCGACGCCGCGCTCGCTTCCGCCCGCGCCAATCACCTCGCCGCCCGCGCCAATCTCTCGCGCTCCGAGGTCGGTGTCGTGGAAGCGACGCGCCAATTCGATCGTGCGAAGACGCTCGGCGAGCGCAATCTGATCGCGAAAGCGGAGGTCGACACTGCAGAAGCGAACCGCGACAGCGCAAAGGCGCAGGTCGACGCCTCCCGTGCGGCGCTCGCCCAGACCGAAGCGGCGCTGAAACAAGCACAAGTGAACCTCGCCTATACGACGATCGTTTCGCCGATCAACGGCGTGGTCATCTCGCGCAGCGTCGATGTCGGGCAGACCGTCGCCGCATCTCTGCAAGCACCGACGTTGTTCATCATCGCCGAAGATCTGCGGAAGATGCAGGTCAACACCAGCGTCGCCGAAGCGGACGTCGGAAAGTTGGTCGATGGAATGGCCGCGACGTTCGTCGTCGACGCGCATCCAAACGATCGATTCGAAGGCACTGTCCGACAGATCAGGAACTCCGCCACGACCACGCAGAACATCGTCACCTACGACGCGGTGATCGACGTCGAAAATCCCGACCTCAAGCTGCGCCCCGGCATGACGGCGAACGTGACGTTCATCCATGCCCGCTCCGACGATGCGCTCCGCGTGCCGAACGCCGCGCTGCGGTATCGCCCCGCGGTCGATCCGAAAAAACGCGGACCGAAACAAGAGCTCGCGGCGGGCATGCGCACGGTGTGGATCGTCGGAGAAACAGGCGTCCCACAAGCAGTAGCCATAAGGACAGGCATCACCGACGGTACGAACACCGTCGTGGAGAGCGGCCTCGAAGAAGGTGCTCAAGTGATCACCGGAGGCACCGGCGGCGGCACCGGCGAAGGCGGGGGCGCGGGCCAACGTCCAGCCGGTGGCTCCGGCCGTAACCCGTTCCGCGGATTGTAGGAGCCAAAACCATGGCTTCTCCGCCGCTGATCCACATCAAAGACATCGCGAAGCTCTATCTGATGGGCGACGTCGAGGTTCCCGCGCTGCGCGGTGTTTCGCTCGATATCAACGAGGGTGATTTTGTCGCCGTGATGGGCTCGTCGGGCTCTGGAAAATCGACGCTGATGAACATCATCGGTTGTCTCGATCGACCGACGTCCGGCCGTTACGAGCTCTCCGGACAAGACGTGTCGCAGCTGTCGAAGAACGCCCTCGCCGAGATCCGCAATGGGCTCCTCGGCTTCGTGTTCCAAAGCTTCAATCTGTTGTCGCGAACGAGCGCGCTCGAAAACGTGGAGCTTCCGTTGATGTACGCCGGCGTGGCGGCGCGCGAACGGCGGCATCGCGCGGAAGCGGCGTTGGCCCGCGTCGGGCTCGCGGATCGGATGCACCATCATCCAAACAAGCTCTCGGGCGGCCAGCAACAACGGGTGGCGATCGCGCGTGCGCTGGTCTCGTCGCCGCGGGTGATCGTCGCCGACGAACCGACGGGCAACCTCGACTCGCGCACCAGCCTGGAAGTGATGGCCCTGTTTCAAGAGCTGAGCTCGACCGGCATCACCATCCTCCTCGTGACCCACGAAACGGACATCTCGGAGATGACCTCGCGCGTGATCGTGCTCCGCGACGGACGGATCGTCTCTGACAAAACACGCGTGCCGCTCTCCGCACGCGAGCAGCTCGCGAAAGAAGGTGCGGCATGAATCCGCTGCTCATCATGCGCATCGCCACGCGCGCTTTGTTGCGAAACAAGATGCGCTCTTTTCTGACGACCCTCGGCATCATCATCGGGGTCGCCGCGGTGATCGCCATGGTGGCGATCGGCGAAGGCGCCAAAGCGCGCGTCGAAGAGACTTTCGCTTCCATGGGATCGAACCTCCTGATCTTAATGCCAGGATCGAGCTCCCGCGGCGGCTCTTTCGGGGGTTTTGGGTCGATGCCGACGATCACTTGGGATGATCTCGACTCGATCCGCGAAGAAGCAGCGGACGTGCGTTATGTGGCGGCGACGTTGCGTTCGAGCGGCTCGATCGCCAGTGAAGACTTGAACTGGACGACGCAGATCTACGGAACCAGCCCGGACTATTTTCAACTGCGGAACTGGCCAATGGATCAGGGAGCCGCGTTCACCGAGTCGGACGTCGAAGGCGGGATGAAGGTGGTGATGCTCGGCCAGACCGTGGTCGACAAGCTCTACGGCAGCGGCTTTTCGCCGGTCGGCTCCATGGTGCGGATCAACAACGTGCCGTTTCAAGTGATCGCGGTGCTGAAGAAAAAAGGGCAATCGCCGGTCGGACAAGATTTCGACGACGCGGTGTTCGTCCCCGAGAGCACGTTTCAAGCGAAGATTCAGGGTGGGCTGCAGAAGTTCGTCTCCGGCGCGGTGTTGATCGGCGCGACCGCACAAAACGCGACCGCCCACGCGCAGGAACAGATCCGCGAGATCCTCCGTGACCGCCACCATTTGCAAGCCGGTGAAGACGACGACTTCTCTATCCGCGATCTGACGGAGATGGCGAGCGCGCAACAAGAAGGCACGAACACGCTGACCACCTTGCTCGCGAGTATCGCGGCGGTGTCGCTGCTCGTCGGCGGCATCGGGATCATGAACATCATGCTCGTCAGCGTGACCGAAAGAACGCGCGAGATCGGTGTACGAATGGCCGTCGGCGCGAAGTCGCATCATATCCTCGCGCAATTTCTCGCGGAGGCGCTCACGCTGAGCATCGCCGGCGGAATCATCGGCGTTGGCCTCGGGTTGTTCGTCGGACAGAAGCTGGCCACGCAGTTTGGGTGGCCGATGTTGATCCGCACGGACATCATCGCCGTGTCGGTCGGCTTCAGCGCGCTGGTGGGGATCACGTTCGGTCTTTATCCCGCACGCAAAGCATCGCGGCTCGATCCGATCGAGGCGCTGAGGTACGAATGACGATCCCTATCTTGTGGTTGCTCGCCGCCGGGGCCACCTCGACGGTCACCGTGACGCTCGATCAAGCGCTGGAGAGCTCGCGCGCCCAACATCCCGCGGTACGGCGTGCCGGAGCGACGATTCAAGCGGCACGTTCGCGCGTCGATGCGAACCGTGCGCCGCTGTTTCCGCAGGTGACCGCGCGCGCTTCGTATCAGCGGACTTGGGAACGCACGGCGGGTGGTTTCAATTTTTTCTCGGCCGGTGCCGGCGTCGATCAATTGATCTGGGATTTCGGCCGTACCACGAAGAGCCTCGAAGCGAGCGAAGCCGCAGCGGATGCGAGCGAGGACGATCGCCGTTCGACGTTGCTCAGCTTGGAGCTGGAGGTACGCGCTACCTATTTCACTGCGCGTGCGCAAAAAGCGTTGGTCGAAGTCGCGAAACAGTCTCTCGCGAACCAACTGAAACATTACGCGCAGATCGAAGGTTTCGTGGAAGTCGGCACACGTCCTTCGATCGATCTGGTGCAGACGCGCACCGACGTGGCGAACGCACGCGTGCAGCTGACGAACGCGGAGAGCGATTATACGGCGACGAAAGCGGCGTTGAATCGAGCGATGGGTGTGGAACGTTCCACGGACTACGACGTCGCCGACGAAACGATCGGGGCGATCGAAGGTGAAGAGAGCACGATCGACGTGTTGCTCGAAGAAGCGATCGGTGCGCGCCCGGAGCTCGCGGCACAACGTGATCGCCTGCGCGCTCAAGAGCTGGTGATCGCGGCTCTACGTGGAAACTATTGGCCCTCGATCGGCGCATCGGCCGGCGTTCAAGACACGGGACGGCAGCTCGACGAGCTCGAGTGGAACGTGAACGCCGGCGTGTCTTTGATCTGGCCGATCTACTCCGGCGGAGAAACGGGCGCGCGCGTCGCGGAAGCCGAGGCGAATTTGCTCGAGCTGCGCGCGGACGTCGAAGATCTCCGCCAAGAGGTTCGCCTCGAGCTGGAACAAGTCCGCGCGGTGTTGCGCGGCGCGAAAGAAGCGTTGCTCGCCGCGGATGAAGCACAAAAGAGCGCGCGTGTTCGGCTCGAGCTCGCCGAAGGCCGCTATGAAACCGGTGTGGGGAACATCATCGAGCTCGGGGATGCACAGCTCGCGTTGACCAGCGCCGAAGCACAGCGCGTCCAAGCCGACTTCAATCTCGCCGCGGGTCGCGCAAGACTGTTGAAGGCGCTCGGCCGGATGTAGTAGCGTGACGCGCGGGTGCCGGAGAGGCGCCTTCGCTCGAAAAAGACGACGTCGCTCTCCACTTCACGAACAATTTAAGTCGAAGGAACAGCGGTAGAACGCGTCCTCCACGCCGGTTCGAGCACGGCGACCCAAGGAGCTCGTATGCCGTCTGTAGACCCCGTTGAAGAAGCGCGCGTTCGCGCGTCGTTGTTGTTGAAAGCGATGAAGGAGCGCGATCCGGGCGCGCAGCTGAAACACGCCTATCAAACGATCGCCGAGGAACACGGTTTTTTGTCGTGGGCCGAGATGAAAGAGGCGCTCGCGGCGCCGGTGGTGCGCACGGAAGCGTTCTTTTCTCCGCGCGGTGGTGGGTTTTTGAACGCGTGGTACAGCGACTATGAAGGTGCGCGCGTCGGGCTCGAGGCCGGCGGCGGATTCTTGTTCCCATACAAGACGCAGTTCGTCGTCGTGCAAGCGCAGCTGGTGGAAGAGCTCGGCGTCGATCCGCGAGATGCGGATTGGGCGGCGATCGGCTTCGACTTCGTGCGGCCGAAAAATCTGGTCGCGTACGCGCGTTTGTTGCGCGCGTTCGCCGCGGCCGGCTTCGGTCCCGCTTAGAGCGATCGGCGGCCGCCGTTCGCCACCGAAAAGATCGGACCGAAACACCGAAGGGATCGGGTGGCTCTTCTGTTTGGGCGCGATTGTCGCGTACGAGCGAGAGCGCGGGCCCAATGCGAAGGCCCACCCGATCGTTTTCTTTTTCGGTGCTTCGGTCCGCTCTTTTCGGTGAGCGAACCGAACGCCGGCGATCGCCCAAGCGATCGAGCGCGGCCCCGAAAGAGGACTAGTGACCTTGCCCGTGCACCGGCGTCCCGCGCACGACACGTTCGAGCGGGATCGGCTCACCATTTTGCGCACGGTGTTCGAGCACCCAAGAACGCGCGGCATCGAGCTCGAGGCGCTCCGCTTCGATCGCGGCGATCTGTTTTCTCGCGGCGAGCGCCAGCGCTTCGTGTTGTTCGACTTCGCGCTGTAGCGAGGCCGCGCGCGTCTCCAGCGAATTGTCCTTGTTCGCCGCATCTTCGACGAGGCGCTCGAGATCGACGTTCATGAACTCGAGCGTCTTTTGCACCGCTTCGCGCACCGCGCTGCTCTCGCGACCGGGCAGCTCGCGCAACAAACGGATCGCGTCGTCGATGGAGAAACGTGCGGTCGACGGGATCGGCGGAATCTGGCTCATCGCCGTCCCCGTGTTCGGCGCCAGTGGCAATCCGGACAGGTCCGGCCCACGGCGTTCGATCGACTGTGCCGGCAGCGATGACGGGTCGACACCGGTCACGCGCACTGCGCTCGCCCGTCCCGGATTGTGGGTCGGCACGGTTTGTACGGACGGGATCGAGCTCCGCGGGAGCGCATCGTCGTCGTCCGCATCCAAAAGATCATTTTTCTTCGTGAATAAGCCCATAGCGACCCTCCGCGGGTCGCATGCTACGCCCCGGTTTTAGGCTGTCGCCATCGGACGATCTACTCGGCGGAAGGCCGCGTTATTTCAGTCGGTGTGGGGTTCGAAGCAAAACTGGCGACGCGTGTTCGTCGCCAAGACCATCCGGATATCGAGGCGCGGATCTTTGCCGAAACGATAGGTCTGTCCGGTGAACGAATAAATGTCCTCGATCGGCGCGTCGAAGACGCGTTGTTCATCGGGCTCGAACATTTCCGGCCACGCGCAATTTTCCCAATCTTCGTCCGCGAGCACCGGTGAGCCGAGAATGTGCGGCAACGCGCCGCCGGGGACCGAAGGATCGGGCATCCCGGTCGAGGCCAGCGTGATGAGCGGGTAGGGCTCGATGATCGCCGGCTCTTGCTGAATCCAGAAGCGGCTCCAGTCATAGTTCCACCGCGTCGGCTCCGGCGGCGGGTTCTCTTCGGAGAACACCGGTTGTTCGCAGAAGAAGCGGCCTTTGTCGTCCGGTCCGCGCCACAACGAATCTTCGCAGAGGTTTCGGTTGTAGATGACGATCGGCACGAAGCTGATGTTCGTCGCCGTCTTCAGGCCGACCGCTGCGACCCAATCGCGTGCGTAGGTGGCGTTGATATCTGTCGGATCAGTCTCTCCGGGACGCAGCACTTGCGGGTTCATTCCCCAACCACCGCCGACCATCTCCGGCACCGAAACTTCAGCGAGCGTTCCGGGATACAGCGGCGTCATTCCGAGCTGCATTCCTTCGACCTCTGCGCTGGCTGCGAGCGCCATGCGATCGAGATAAGGCGTGCGCGGGTCACCGGGCTTGCGGATGTATTCGACCCAACCGCCGAGCACGTCGGACATCGCGATGTTCACGCCGGGAACGCCGGAATCGCAGTACAACTGCGGCTCGCTGCCGTTCCAAAACCACTGGCAGTAGTGGCCGATCCCTTGGTGATCGAAGGCGCGCACCGGTTCGTTGTCCTCGCCGAGCTCGTTCGCCAGGATGATGATCTCCGTGGTGATGTCCGGTGCGCAGGCGAGGGCGACCGCTTCCATCACGTCGAAGTAGAAGCGTTGATTGCCGATGCCGTACGCCATCTCGCGCGCCATCTCCGCTTTGCACCGGGTGGCGGCGACGCAACGCGTATGATCACCGTCGACCTCGAGACAGCTGCGGCAGCCGGTGCTCGGCGCAAAGTGTGCTTCTTCATCTTCGCGCGAGCAGGCGGTTCCGATCACCGAAGCGACGTCGCCGCCGCTCGTCAAAAGTGCGCCCGTACACGTCGAAGACAGAGCGTAGAGCGCAGGTCGCGGCTCGCTCAACCAGGTGAGCTTTTCCGGACGGTAGCGGAGCTCGTAGGTTTCGCCTTCGTGTTCTGCGGTCGCCAAGATCTGCGGGTCCTCGCAGTTTCCGTAGAGCTGATTTTGCGTGAGCGCGCCGAGGCCGAACGCTCGGCGTTCTTCGGGGAGCCCGGCGAGGATGTTGACCATCGTTTGGCCGAGCGTGTGATCGAAGGTCGCGCCCCTGATCGGCGGAACCAGACGATCTGCGTTCGACGGCGTCGCCCACACACTGTGTCGCCGTTCGTAGATCCGCGCGCGCCGCTCCGGTGAAGGGGTCAACGCACGCAGCGTGTCGTACGATTCGCTCACCAGCGGCTGGGGCGTGTGGATCGACCCGATCTTTTTGACAGCTGTACGAGCGGACAGGTGCGCACCGTAGGGCGGCCGTTCTGCGCCCGTGTGTTCCGACGGCTCGACCTTCGCGCTCGGCGGAGGCGTTTCGCCGCACGCCAAGGTGCACGCGAGCACCAAGAAAGCGGAGTTGCGCGCCACGCGCGAAGCGAAGTACAGGTGTACAGATTCCTCGGTCATGCGATCCACGAGAAGCGCAGCATACTTGATCCTCGCGTTGGTGTTCAGCGGTTGTTCTGACGATCCTGATCCACCGGCCGATCCCGCCGACGCGGGAATGGGCAACGATTCCCGCGATGCGGCGGCGCAAGATGCCTCGTCTTCCGACGCCGGCCTTCCTCCGGTCACCGAAGCATGTCCGCTGAGCGCGGCCTCTCCCGTCTTTGCAGACATCAACGGCGACGGCGTCATGGACATCGCCGACGCGATCGCGCTCCAGAACAACTTCTTCCGCGGTGGCCGCGAATTCGTGTGCCGCGAAGCCGCCGACTTCAACGGCGATGGCCAGATCCAAGTCGACGATTCCTACCGCATCACCACCCATCTGGTCGGCGGCGGACAACCGGCGCGCGCGCTCTCGGCGAACGCCTGCCGCAACAGCTTGCCCTGGCCGGAAGGACAGTGCACGCCCGCGGAGTTTCGTTTCTTCGCTCCCGCGCGCACCACCGAGAGCCGTTTTCGAGCACGCATGGTGATCCGCGGCGACCTCCGCGTGCAGGGATGGTCCACCTCGCTGGAAGCGACCGACTGTACTTTGGTACAGGTGGCCACCGCCGGTACCTCCGCGGGCGAGATCTGGGACGAGCCACCCGGCGTCCGCCACCTCGGTTACGACATGAGCCGTCTCGTCGAAGGCGGCGCGCTCAGCTACGTCATTCTTTCGTTCAACGAAGACATCGAGCTTCCCCGCGGGCCGAGCGGCACCGAGGTTTTGGAGATCGAGCTCGAGGCGGACGTCCCGGAAAGCGGCTGTCGTCCCTGCTCCTTGAAGACAATCGCCGGGCTCACTTGGTTGGGTCAGCCGATCGATCGCGTCATCGTCTCGGATGGTTATTCCTACCGCCCCGCCGAGAGCGAAGTGACGATCGACGTATGTGCGCCCTGAGCGCGCAACAAACCACAAGATGCGACGAAAATCTCATGAGGCCATCTCATGAGCACACGTGTTGGAAACGAAGCCGTACGAAACGAATTCCGCGAGATCATCGCGGAGAACGCAGACGTCGCCGCGGGCGCGAATGATCTGATCTCGAAGAACGAGACGAAGAAGCTCGAGCCGTTCTTGGTGCGCATCGACGAGGTCGTGCGCAACGACGGCGGCAAAGGCACGCGCGTGAAAACCGGCGCGCTCGTCGAACGCGCCATGGACGAAGCGACCTCCGCTTGGACGGCGCTCAACGTCACCGGTCCGAAGCTCTGGTCGAAAAAAGAGATCGCCGATCTCAAAGTACGCGATCCCGAGCTCGGCGCGCTCACCGAAGAAGCGTGTATGCGCGTGCGCCTCGGTTCGATGCGCGATCCCGTTCCTGATGTGCAGCGTTTCTTCAACAAGTTCGATTTCAGCGATCGCGCGATCCGCCACCGCGGCGAGAAGCTCGACATCCGCCCGGGCATGCGCACGCGCGAGGACATTCCAGCGCAGGTCTCGACCGCGTTCGACTACTACTCCAAGGCGCAGGAGCGCGACGTCGCGACCGTCAATCTTCACAAAGCGAAGATCGCCGGACACGAGGTCTACCTCATCTCTACGTTCACCGACGGCGATGACGGTTATCTCGAGATCTACAAGCGTGACGGCTCGCCGATCAGCTCGGCCCGCTTGAGCGCGGAGACGCTGTTTGCTTGGGACGAATATTTCGGCCGCGCGCGGGCGACTCCGATCATGACCCGCACCGACGATTCCTACGAACGCGTCGAGGGTCTCTCCGAGCCCGCGGAAGCGCTCGCTGCGGGCCAGCTCCCGCACGACTGGGTGCCCGACTTGAAGATCGACAGCGGCTTCGTGACGCACAGAAATTTCATCCTCGATCGTGTCCAGATCGATGCGCCGCTGACCGAACAACAGCGCGACGTGGTCTACGCGACGCTGGAGCTGCTCTTCGACAACACGCTGAGATATCGCGGTGAATCGGGCGAGCAGATCCGCCTCGGGCCCAACGACCAAGGCACGTTGCGCCTCGGAACATTCACGCGCCCCGACGGCGAACGATTCCTCATCGCCGATTGGAAAGACATCGACGACGCCAGCTTCACTTATTATTTCAAGCCGACCGACGGTGGAGTATCGCTCCTGACCGAGCAGAACAACGGCTGATCTTCGATCAGGTCAGACCAGGACGGCCAAGCGGATCTCCGAGAGAAAGCTCAACAACAATCCGGTGAAGCCCATCATCGCGCAGATGAAAAATGCGGCGATGATCTTGGAGACGTCCGCCTCGATCAACGTTCCGATGAACGCGGTGGCGATCGACACGCAGACGAACAACGCCGCCGTCGTCCCGAAGGTGATCGCCAAATTTACACGTTTCTTTCGACGCCGGAGCAACGCCAGCTCCTCGGCGTGGACACCCGGCTGAGCCGACGCCAAGTTTTCCAGCACGCGCGTGCGATCGGTGATGCGCGCCAGCCGCGTGCTCAACACCGCGAGAAAAGTACCGAGCGCGGTCAACAAGAAGACCGGCGCGATCGCCAGTTGGATCGTGTGCGCGATATCGGAGATCGGTGAGCCCGTCATCTAAAGCCTCTCGATCGCGTCGGCGATCGCTTGGCGCATCACGGCCTGGTGGCGAACGTACGCGCTGACGTGTCCACCTTCCAACCAACGGAGCTCCGCATCGGGCCATGCCTCGGCCAACGCGCGCACGTCTTTGTGATTCACGAAACCGTCGTCTTTCGCGGCGACGAGGATCGCGCTCTTCGGTTTCGGTGCAGCCAAGAGGTAAGCTGCGACCGCGTGGAAGATCTCCGCGAGGCGGGCGCGGGCGAGCTGCTCGCTGCCGCTGGTCTTCGACAACGAGCCCCATTCGATCGAGCGGCTGAGCACACCTTCGACGAACACCGGTGCGGGCGACAATCCCGCCGCGCACGGGATTACCGCGACGGGAAAAGGACAACGCGTCGCCGTCAGCGCGGCCATGAATCCACCCATGCTGTAACCGGTGACCGCGAGCTTCGTGAGTCCCAACGCGCGATAACGGGCGAGCAAGGCGCGCGCTTCGCGGACCGTGGCGCGATTCATCGCCAGCTGTTCGGCGACCGAACGGACGTACGAGCTCTTCTGTCCTTTCGGCCGGCGCGCTCCGTAGAACGGATTTTCGAGCAGCACCGCGGCGATCTTGTGTTTGCGCACCAGCGGCAACGCGAACATGCGGCGGCGGAGAAATCCTTCTTCGCCCGAGGAGGCGAGGTACACCGCGAGCGACGTCTCGGGCAGCGGTTCATCATCGCGCATGGTGTTTTGGTGCGCGAGCAGCTCGATCCGTGCGGTCTTCGTCGCTTCGTCGCGGAACAACAGGTGCGCCGGGCTGAGCAGCCTACCTGTCCTTCGGTACAGGCCGGCGAACGTCCGCGGCGCGTCCCACACGATCGGCGGGCAATCGGTATCGGTGAGATCCGAGGGATGTGGTTTCGAGAGCTCGTCGAGGATCGGCGTGTCGCCCCATCCGTCGGTGAACAACGTAGAACGCCCAAGCAACGCGCCGACCGCGTGATCGAGCCAGTGACCTTCCGCGCGCAAGATGCGGTTATAGTAGCGCCGTGCCGATCCGAACGGGAGCCGAATACATCGAAAGCCTGCGGGGCCGAAATTTGCGGGTCTATCTGTTCGGCGAACGTGTCGCCGAGCCGGTCGATCATCCGATGATCCGCCCCTCGATCAACGCGGTTGCCGCGACCTACGATCTGGCCGTTGCCGATCCAGAGCTGGCGACGGCGAGCTCCTCCCTGTCCAAAAGGCCAGTGAACCGGTTCCTCCAAATCACCGAATCCGTGGACGACGTGGTGATGCAAAACCGCATGCAACGAAAGCTCGGCCAGCTCACCGGCACGTGTTTTCAGCGCTGCGTGGGGATGGACGCGATCAACGCGCTCTACTCGGTGACCTTCGAGCTCGACCAAAAACACGGCACCGAATATCACTCGCGGCTGCTCGCGTTCATCCGCCGCGCGCAGGAAGAGAACTGGGTGATCGGCGGCGCGATGACCGACCCGAAGGGTGATCGCAGCAAAGGCCCGAGCGAACAGGACGATCCTGATCTCTTTACCCGGGTGGTGGAGCGGCGTCCCGACGGCGTGGTGATCCGCGGCGCGAAGGCGCACCAGACCGGGTGTATCAACTCCCATCAGATTATCGTCATGCCGACGATGCGCCTCACTGCGGCGGATCGGGACTATGCGATCGTCGCTGCGATCCCGGTGGACCATCCTGGTCTTTCGTACATCTACGGGCGGCAATCCTGCGATACGCGATCCCTCGAGGGAGGAACGATCGATCAAGGAAACGCTCAGTTTTCCGGCCAAGAAGCGATGATCATCATCGACGACGTCTTCGTCCCGTGGTCACACGTTTTTATGAACGGCGAGGCGGAAACGGCCGCTAATTTGGTGGAGCGCTTCACCACCTATCACCGGCGGAGCTACGTCTGTAAGACGGGGCTCGGCGATGTGTTGATCGGCGCCGCGGCGGCGATCGCCGACTACAACGGCGCGGCCGGCGCTTCACATGTCAAAGACAAATTGGTGGAGATGACCCACTTGAACGAGACGATCTACGGAGCGGGGATCGCGTCGTCGCACGAGTCGAAACGGACCGCCGCGGGCAACTACGAAAACGATCCGCTCTTAGCGAACGTCTGCAAACACAACGTCACCCGTTTTCCGTACGAAATGGCGCGGCTGGCGCAGGATCTCGCGGGCGGTTTGGTGGCGACGCTGCCGTCCGAGCGCGACCTGAATTCGCCGGAGACGGGACCGCTCTTGGCGAAATATTTGAAAGGCAAAAGTGGCGTCAAAGTCGAGCACCGCGTGCGCATGTTGCGGCTGATCGAGAACATGACGCTGGGCAGGAACGCGGTTGGTTATCTCACGGAGTCGATGCACGGCGCGGGATCGCCGCAGGCGCAGCGAATCCAGATCCAGCGGCAGATGAACGTCGAGGAAAAGAAGCGGCTGGCGCGGCGTTTGGCGGGGATCGAGGACTAATCCTGGCGCCTCTCACCGAAGAGGAACGCCCCGCCTCTATGCCCTCCCGCCAACCTGAACACCGGGCACGGGGCCTGCACATGCCCAAGGTGCCGTGCGACAAACTTGGGACAGCGGGGAAAGAAGCGATCTGCCGGCGGAGCTCGGCGAGGTCATCGGCGCCTACCGGCTCGACGCTGTCATTGGCCGCGGGGGTATGAGCTGTGTCTACGCTGCGACACATCTGAAGCTCGAACGGCGGGTCGCGCTGAAGGTGTTGTTGCCGGGTCTCGCGGATGACGCGGCCTACGTCGAACGGTTCTTCCACGAAGCGCGCATCGTGAACGCCGTGCGCCACCCGAACATCGTGGATATCAGCGATTTCCTGGAGCTGGAGAATCCGCGCCGGGTCGCCTGCGTGATGGATCTCCTCGAAGGAAAGACGCTGCGGCAGGTGCTGATCGATCAACCGTTGACCGAGCTGCAAGCGCTCGACGTCTCCATGCAGCTCGCCTCGGCGCTGGGCGCGGTCCATCAGGTCGGCGTCGTGCACCGCGATCTCAAACCGGCGAACATCGTGGTGACGGGTGAAGTCGATCCGGCGTCGCCCACTGTCCCTCAGATCAGGTTGCTCGATTTCGGTGTCGCAAAGCGCCCCGAATGGCTCGCGGCGAAGACGTCTTCGCCGGGGCATTTGGTCGGTACGCCCGCGTACATGTCGCCGGAGCAGATCGACGGTGTGGTCGAGCCCGCGGCCGATATCTACGCGCTCGGCGTGATCCTCTACGAGATGTTGGCCGGAGAGCCGTTGTTCGCCGGTGAAGCGATCTCGGTGCTGATGAGCAAAGTAACTTTCGATCCGGTGCCGCTGAAGCTGCCGATGACGCTGAAGATGCGCGAGGAATTCGCGGTGCTCATCTCCGCGTGTATCGATCCCCACCAATCGCGGCGTCCGACGATCGGCGAGCTGCAAGTGAAGCTCGCCGATCTCTACGCCTTGGTGTTGAGCGGTCCGCAGACGATTCCCGAGACGGAACCTCCGAAAGCGGTGCGAAGAAGAGCGTCGAAGAATCCGTACGTACGTTTTGGTGTCGCGGCATTTGCGCTAGCCGCGGCGGTGATGTTGTGGACCGGGTTCGAAACGCCTTCGACGGCGATCAGCGCCCCGCCGCCTGCGGAGGAGCTCGCCGAGCTGCTGCCGCCGTTGGCCGAGCCGGAGCTGTCGGCGGAAGAGCACGCCGAGCTCGTTCCCGAAAACACGATCGAAGAGGTGCCGTCGCCGGAGCTCACCTCCGCCGTGGTGCCGAGCGTCGAGCCGAAACGCGCGCGCGCGACGAACACGAACAACAACAAATCCCAACGCGGTGCCCAGCCGCTGACCCGAGACGACCTGTTGCCATGGTAAAATCGATCGCTGTCGCGGTGTGGATGATCTGTTTCGCTCTGCCGGCGTTTGCAGGCACGGAGAGCGATGGGCGACCCGAGTTCGAACGTGCCGCGCGGTATTATCGCGCGCAAGAATACGAAGCGGCGCTGCCTTGGTTTCAACGAGCTTACGAGCTTTCGAAGCGGCGACCGTCCGCGATCCGCGCCCTAGCGCAGTGCGAGCGCAGTCTCCATCGATATGACGATGCGATCGCGCATTTTCGCGAGTATTTGGCGACCAATCCTCCCGAGGAAGATGCGCGCGCGGTGCGAGAGACGATCGTGCTGCTCGAAGAGCTGAAGAGGCCGGATATCCTCGAGCTGCCGAAAAAACGTTCCGCACCACCGGTGAAGGCCCGCGAGCTCTTACCGCCGATGGCGCGCGCCGAAAAAGAGATCGATCCGAACGGAGCGCTCCCGTGGATCACCATCGGCGGAAGCTCCGCGGTGGCGATCTTCGGCATGACCTTGTTCGCTATGGGTCAGTCCGATATCTCCCGCGTCGAGGGTGCCCGCGAAGGCTCACGTTTCGCGGGTGAGCTCTCCGAAGCCGCGGACCGCGCGCCGGTGCTCACCGGCGTGGGCACCGGAATGTTGATCGCAGGATTGGCGGGTGCGGGGGCGGGCGTGGTGTGGTTGCTCGATCGAGACCAATGAAGCGCGCAGCATGGGTGGTCGTCTTTTTCGGCGCACTTGCGGCGTGTCAGCCGGAGATCGTCGAGGGTCACTTCTCCTGTACCGAAGACCTGGAGTGCCCCGAAAACTGGGTATGTCACAGCGATCGGTGTTGGTCGAACGAGCTCCATGAAGCAGAGGACGCGGGCCTCGCGATCACCACGCACGATGATGGATCGATCGCGGGCGAGCCGGACGCGGACGACGGGAAGGGCGATGCGATGGGCGCGCGCGATGCGATGGGCGCGCGCGATGCGATGGGCGCGCGCGATGCGACGGGTCATCCAGATGCGATGGGCCAGCGCGACGCGATGCCTCGTCCGGATGCGATGCCGCGTCCGGATGCGATGCCACGTCCGGATGCGATGACCCATCCGGATGCGATGACCTATCCGGACGCGATGACTTATCCGGACGCGGAGATCTCCTGCCGCCACCACCACGACTGCGAAGACGGCGACCCGTGTACGCGGGATCGCTGCGAACGGATGGCCTGCACCTACGAGCCTCGAAACTGCTGAGCGCGGTATCGGATTGAGCAACGCGATCCCGCGTGGCAGGGTCAATCCGTGCACCCGGCTTTCGGTGTCTTGAGCTCTGCGCTCGCGGGAGCACGTACGCCGGGGAACGAAGCCGGCGGGACGATCGCCTTTCGGGTGCTCGGCCCTGCGAGCGAACGGGTGCTCGTCTCTTTGTCGCCCGAACGCTGCACCCTGGAGTCACGCGATGAAGACGCCGCGCTGATCGTGTATTGCGACGCCGAACAACTCTCCCAGCTGATCGAAGGACACGCCCTCGTTCGGCCGCTGCGCACCCACGGCGATCGACACCTGCTCGAAGTGCTGGCGTCGTTGATCCGAGTGGCGAAGGATCCGCTCTCCATTCGAGGTGGCCGGTGAAACGCGCCGGCGAAACGCGAAAGACGGCGTTCGTTGTCCCGCTCGACGCGGTGAAACAGCCGAACGTCGCGCAAAAAACGGATGCACCTGCCCCCGCTCCGAGCGCAAGCGGGCCCAGCTCCTGGAGCGAGCTGCGCGCGAGCTTGGCGCGCCTGCAGATTCGGTTGATCGACGCGCAGGCGTATCTGCAGCGCGGTCTGTCGTTCGCGCCGATGATCGAAACGCGCCCCGAGCTCGAAGAAGCGGTGGCGAAGTGGATCGGTGGTGATCGATCCTCGATGAAAGCCACGATCGCCGCGCTCGCCGGTGATGGTCCGCGCGCGCTCGCCACGTTGGTGGAGCTCGCGGAACAACAGCTCGCCGCGTTTCCAAAAGGCCAAGATTTTTCGGCGCTGAAGGGCGCGCTCGCGAAAGAGATCTTCGCGCACCTGGCCGAACATCCGGCTGCCGATCGCCGCGCCGCGTTTCACTCCTCGCTCGCCGCGACACGGAGCTTGTCGATCGGCCTCACCCGCGACGCGCTTTATCCGGGCCTCCGCATGGGTCTCGTCGGGACGAATTCCTTCACCAACGAGCCCGGTTTTCCCGTCCTGGTCCGCGAGGCGCAGCTCAAAGGCGGCGCAGCGATCGGAGTCGGCGGCGCGATCTTCGATCTCGGATCCATGGGCGCGGAGCTGATCATCTCCGTCGACGCGAACGTACACATTCGCGAAGTGATCCAGCTCTTCACCGCGATCTTGTTGGCCGTCGACGCGAAGTGCGAGCGCGAGGGCCTCGACGATCGACAACGCGCGGGCGAAGTTTTGTCGTGGCTGACACGCGGGCCAAATGCAGAGACGACGTCGGCGCTGAAGAAGCTCGAGCTGCCACCTGTACTCTTGGCCAGTGTAGACGACCACCTCGGAGCGTTCGCGCAAAAGCTCGCCGGCAAAACGTTGGAGGCGCACCCGATCCCCGTCGATCTGTGGTGTCGCGGCGAAGATGCGCCGGCGCGCGTGCGGCATCTGACTCAGCTGGCGCTCGAAGGCCGGATCGTCGCGGTGACGGCGGATCTCGCGGATCCGGCGTTGGTCGAACGTGTGGAGAGCTTGCTCGCGGTGCACCACTCCCGCGCGCAGGTGATCCATCTGTCGAACGCGCTCGATTACATCCCCGACGTCGGGAAGACGTTGAACAACTTGGGCGGCATCTCGCGCACCGAAAATGCACAGCTGACGACGTCGGCCGGCAATGTCCTCCGCAATTCCGTCTACCAAGCGATGCCCGATCATCACTACCTGGTCGACACCTTGGGCACGCTCGAGAAACCAAAGCTCCACGCGGCGAAAGAGTGGCTGGGCGAGACCCGCAACGCGCGGTTCCTTTCGCAGATGATCTGGCAGACGGGCCCGCATATCCGGCAGCTGCTCGATTGGACACGTGCGGCGTTCGGTATCGAGCAGGAGCCGAAGGTCTCGCCGCAAGATCCTGCGGAGTATCGACAGATCCTTGGGGAGCTCTTGGCGAAGAGCTTCCGCGAGCCGAAGTTTGCGCGACAACGTTTGGAAACTGTCCTCCAGGACAGTGGCCGGTGGGACGCATACCGCGACGCGCTCGGCGGTGAAGCCACGCCGATCCGCTTGCCCATCGCCGACTCGATCGAAGAGCTCGGCACGGTCGCGGATCGTTTCGACGCCGAATTCTGGGCAATCCCCGGGAAAAAAGAGCGTTTTCTTCAGGCGCACCTCGGCGATATCGAGCTCCCGAAGGATCGTCTTGCCGAGGCGCGAAGCTTCGAAGATCTCCGCGAGCTGTTACAAAACCTGGCCCGGAGCTGAAACGATGTCCGACGACGACGAGCTCGATCGTTCGCTCGGAAAAGAGCTCAAGAGCGTCGGGCTGGCGACGTTGATCTGCGTCGGTGGTTCGCAGCTCGCCATGCCGGGGATCGGCGGCTTGGTCGCGGGCGGTTTGCTCTCGTTCTCATACGCAGCCTTCCGCCTGTACTTAAGGACAGGTCGCGCGCTGCAGCTCGGCGCGTGGAACGTGAAGCATCGACTCGGCAAAGTACGCTTTCAACAGGCCGCCCGTGCCGCGCTGATGTTGCCGGAGTTTCCCAGCGAGGCGAGGGTGATCGACTCGCCCGAAGGGGGCGCACGTCTGGAAGCGCGCCTCCCCTTGAGCGGGCGAAAGAACGCGCAGCTCAGCGTGATCTTCGGCGCAACGGTCGGCGAAGGCACGGTGCTCTACGGCGATTACGATGTCGCTTTCGCGGTGTTGGAGGCGAACCTCCATTCGGTCGCCGCCGAAGGAGATCTCGCGCGGATCAAGAACGGCTTCATCACGCTGGAGAGCGCGGCGATCGTTGGACCGGAAGATCTCTTGAAACGCGCGCAACGTTTCGTGGCGCTCGCGGCCCGCCTCGATGACGACTTCGGCGATGGACCGACGGCGCTGCTTCGCGCGGTGAAAGATGCGTTCGAGCCGAAGGGACGCGTCGAAGCGCTCCGCCGTTTGCTCCGGTTCTTTGCAGAGCTGCCCGAAGCGCGTCAGGCCGCGGAGATCGCCGCGGAGGGGGCCAACGCCGAGCTGCGTTTGATCGCTTTGTTCGCGCTCGGTCACGAAGGACAGGCGGGTCTCGCCGAGCTCGTGTTGAGCGAGGTGGAGCTGTGGATCCGCCTCGAAGCGCTCGATCGCCTGCACCTGACGATGATCGAAGCCGACTTCACCGCGGTGCTGGATCGTGCGTTGGAGAAAGATCTGCCGGCGCCGCTTCGCATGAAGGTCGCGGGTTACCTCGGGGATCTACGGCCGGGAGAAGGTGGACGTCTCTCTTTGATCGGCGGCGACGAGCGCGGACAGCTCTCTTTGAACGCGGGTGAGCAAGGCGCCCTATCCGAACCGCAAAAAGAGTAAATTGTCGGCGTGAGCGACGAAGGTCTGACCCGCCGCCAAGCGATCGCCGCAGGGCTCGCGGGCGCTGCGGGATTGAGCGCCTGCGCCAAGGAGAAAAACGTGTCGCAAGAACGGATGCCGGTCGTCTTCCTTCCGCACGGCGGAGGGCCTTGGCCGTTCGTGGACACGCCGTTCGGAGAAAAAGCGGAGCTCGACGCGCTCGCGACGCATCTTCGCGAAGTGCGGAGTGTTCCGGCGACGACCCCGAAAGCGCTGTTGGTGATCTCCGCCCACTGGGAAGAGCGCGTGCCCACGGTGATGACGCACGCGAATCCACCGATGTTCTACGACTATTACGGCTTTCCGCCGGCGTCGTACGAGATCAAATGGCCTGCGCCCGGAGATCCGGTGCTCGCCGCGCGCGTGCAAGAGCTGCTCGGAAACGCGGGGATCGAGTCTGCGCAAGACGCGTCGCGCGGCTTCGATCATGGAACGTTCGTTCCGCTGAAGCTCGCTTATCCCGAAGCGACGATCCCGGCGGTGCAGCTATCGCTCCAACAGGGTCTCGATCCGGCGGGGCATCTGGCGATCGGCCGTGCGCTCGCACCGCTTCGCGATGAAGGTGTGTTCATCGTCGGAAGCGGCATGACCTATCACAACCTTCGCGCGTTCTCGCCGCGCGCGCAGCCGGTGTCGGAGACCTTCGACGCATGGCTTCGCGAGACGGCGGCGCTCGAACCGGCGGAGCGCGATCGCCGCCTGATCGAATGGACAGGTGCCCCCGCCGCGCGACAAGCACATCCGCGCGAAGAACATCTGTTGCCGTTGATGGTGATCGCCGGCGCTGCGGGCGCGGATCGCGGGCAGATCGCGTATCGCGGCACGCTGCTCAAGCTCGCGCTCTCCAGCTATCGCTTCGGGTGAAAATGATGAAGAAGCTCCGCGTCGACATCTGGTCCGACATCGCCTGTCCGTGGTGTTACATCGGCAAACGCCGCATCGAAGCGGCGCTCGCGGAGATGGAACATCGCGACGAGGTGCAGGTCGTCTATCGCTCCTTCGAGCTCGATCCCGCGGCTCCGCCGGTCGCGCCGAAGTCTGATTATGCGGAGCGTTTAGCGAAGAAGTATGGCTCGACGCTGGCGGATGCCCGCGCGCGGCTCGATCGCGTGATGGAGCTCGCCGCGGTGGAAGGGATCGAGATCCGCTACGATCGCATCCAGCCCGGAAACACCTTCGACGCGCACCGCTTGCTCCACTACGCGGAGGCGCGGGGCCAGCAGCTCGTGGTCAAGGAACGTTTGATGAGGGCGTACTTCACCGAAGGCGCGGCGATCGGTGACCGTGAAGTCCTGGTGAAGCTCGCAGCTGAGGTCGGGCTCGACGGCAGTGAAGTGAGCACCGTGCTCGCCGGCCAGGCGTTCTCCAAAGAAGTGCGCGCCGACGAGGACGAGGCCCGCGCGCACGGGATCAGCGGCGTTCCGTTCTTTGTCTTCGGGGGCAAGTACGGCGTCTCGGGCGCCCAACCCGCGAGCGCGCTGCTGCAAGTCCTCGAGAAATCGTGGTCCGAAGCCTGATTTGCGGGCCCAAACCAACATGTGCGTCGTTGTCGGGATATGTGGTTAACTGTCCGTAATGCTTGAAGAATTTCGCAAAAATCGACGCAACAAAAAGTTACCGCTTACCGCTAATCGGTAAGAGAGGGACGCCACGGAGGCTGGGCCCTAAGCCAAGGAGAACTGAAGTTATGGCGAACGACATCAATATCAACAACGGCAACATCGCGGTCATGCGGGCGGAGTCCGAGCGGGATCGCCAGAGCGGTTCCTCGACGCAGGCGCGCGACGCGATGGAGGGCTTCAGCCCGGAACGCGTCCTCGGCGGCATCGCGGAGATCCTCAAGGTTCTCGGCGCTGCATTGTCGGGCTGATTTTGTATTAAGCTCGCGTTCGAATGTCTGACGAGGACGCCAAGCTCCTTCAAGCGGTTCGGGACTGGCGTCCTCCGAAGAAGCTGCATCCGATGGCGATGCATGCTTTTCACATCTACGAAGATCATAAGAACGCGCTCCCTCCCGAAGCGATCGCTAAGCTGAAGGCGACGCTCGACGCTTACGGTGACGACCTCAAAGGTCTCGCCGAAGCGATGGAGGGGCTCACGCGTTTCATGATCTACGTGGGCGAGAACCTGAAAGACACGGCGAGCGGCGAGAAGGTCGCCGATCTGATGCGGTCCTATACGCCGAAGTTCGAGCCGTTTTGGCAACGCGTCGCGGAAGCGATGCAGAACGTCGGCGCGGAGTCGAAGGGCTCGTTCCAACAGTTCCTCGACAAAGAACGCGCTGCCGAGAAAAAAGCGCCGGTGTTCGGAGCCGCTGCGCCGAAAGACGCGGTGCCGCTCCGCAATCTTGCGCCGCCTGCGCGCCCGCCGCCGTGGGCCAAGAAGCCGCCGCCGAAGTGAGCGTATGCTTTCCGGCGTTTCCCAGACCGCGCTGATCACCTTGCGTGCGCGCGTCGAGGAGCACGAGCGAAGCGATCGCGTCTTCGCCGATCCGGTCGCGGCGAAGTGGTGGTCGCACGTCACCTGGCCAAAAGAGCTGGATCGCTGGTCGGCAAAAACGCGCTACGTGCTCGCCTTTCGCGCCGACGACATCGATCGCCTGCTCGCGCATTGTTTGCACCGCTCACCGAGCTCGGCGGTGATCGAGCTCGGCGCCGGTCTCTCCACCCGCCGCCACCGCCTGTCCCTTGGATCAGGAACGCGATGGGTAGACGTCGATCTGCCGGAGGTGGTCGCGCTCCGGCGATCTTTCGGCGAGACGGGCGAACATCTGGATTCCTCGGTCCTCGACTATTCCTGGATGGATCGCCTCGCCCTGAAAGGCCCTGCCGTCTTCATCGCCGAAGGGCTCCTGTACTACTTGCCACGTGTCCAAGTGGACAGCTTGTTCGAGGAGCTGCGACGCCGTTATCCGGGCTCGGCGATCATCTTCGATCTCGTCGGGAGCAACGACTACGCGACGATGCTCGACAGCTCGAGCGCAGTCGGTTCGCCGATCGCTTGGGCGCTGGAGAGCGACTACGGGCGCGTGCTCGAGCAGTTTGGTCTCGAAACCATCGACGGGCTCGATCCCGACGCGCTGAGCGACGCGGCGTTGATGCGGTACTGGGATCGTTTCGACGCACAGATGCAGGGTGCGATCTACTTTGTGATGAGCTCGGAGCTGCTCCGCCGCGGCCGAAGCGGCACGGTGCTCGGCGAGCTCAAACCCCTCTGATCGCGGTTTCGACCAATGATGCGAGGCGCAATAAACCGCCGCCTTCCGTGAAGCGATCCGCGAGCCCGACGCAGGCTTCCGTGCGTTCGTCGAAGCCGTTGAGGGTGACGACGCAGCCGGAGTCGCCGACCAAAGGGATGAAATACGCGCCGCGGGAGCTCGCGTTCGGCGCGGAGAGCTCCGCGCTTTTCAGGTGGCCGAGGTGTGAGAGGGTGGCGCTGAACGGATAGAGGCCGGTGTCGTGCAGATGGGCCAGATCGCGCATGACGCGGATACGGTGGATGGCGAGCGAGCCCACCTCGTTGTTCGCATAGACGCCGACCGGTTTCATTCCTTCGTTTTTGTAGATCATCTGCACGATCTTCAGGCCGATCATCTCCGCCGACGCGTTCGGCGCGACCTCCAGAAACAGCGAGTTGAAGAAGTTCGCGGTGATCCGTTCTTCGGGACGGTAGTGGCGCAGATCCGTCGGTAGATTGATGCGCACTTTGCCTTCACCGAACGTGCGCGCTTGATCGGCGAGCGCGACGGCGATGCGTCCGGACACATCGGCGTCGAGCGGGCGATCGACGACGACGCGCCGCCAGCGGTAATCGCCGGGGAGCTCGAGGTTGGCGCGGCCGAAGGGATGGAGCGCATCACCGCCGGGCGGTGCACGTTTTTTCGCTTTCATCGAGCGGATCAGCTCATCGGCGATCAGCGTGCTCGGATGACCGAGCGGCGCTTCACCGCGAAGACTGCGCATAAAATCTTTGACCCAGAGCAGAGTGCCTTGTCCGTCCATCACGGCGTGAAGCGCGCGGAAGACGAGATAATTGTGCGATTTGCCGTGAACGAGCAGCAGCTCGCAGGTCGGGCCCTCGTGCGCATGGAGCGGCCACATGAAAAACGGCGCTTCGTCGCCGCCGAAACCTTCGAAGTCGGGCGCGTCGACCAAGGTCAACGTCGGCGGTGGGCCGAGGATCCACTTCGGCGGCTCGCGTGTTTGATCGAGCACCAAAGAGGAGCCTGGATTGACCGAAGTGGTGCGCTCCAGCGCGTCGAACAAGGCTTCGGGTTGAGGGTCGCCGTCGAGCTCCAACGCGAGCTGGATGATGAACGGCGGGCGCAGCTCGTTGTAGGCGATGAAGAACTTCTCACTCGCCGAAACTTCTCGTTCGTAGCTCATTTGTTCCGCAGTTTCTTGAAACGCGCGTTGTGCAGCGGCTCCTTGGTCAGCGCAACTTTCTGGGGAATTTTGTAGGCGATCAACTTCGGCGTGAGGTGTTCGATCATTCGGGCGCGAAACTCGGCGCGGGTCTCCTCGGTACAGAGACGGACGTCGGCGCGGACCAGCGAGCCGGTGAGCGCGTTTTGTTCCGCGCTGACCACGACCTCGAGCACCCCGGGCATGGCGGCGAGCAGATCTTCGATCTCCGCCGGATAAACTTTTTCACCACCGATGATGATCAGATCGGAGCTCCGCCCGAGCACGCGGATGAAGTCGCCTTTTTGTTCCACCTGATCGCCGGTCTTCAGCCAGCCGTCTTCGGTGAATGGGCTCACCTCGTTGAGGTACCCGACCATGGCGGTTTCGGCTTTGATCTCGAGCAGGCCGTCGCGCACGCGTGTTTGATAACCGTCGCCGCCGAGCCGCATCCACAAAGAGGCGTTCGCCTCGGATTTGGTGGCCATGATGCCGACCTCGGAGAGGCCGTAGTTTTGGATCAGCTCGACGTTCGGAAACGCAGCGGCCAACCGCTCCAGCGTCGCCGGCGGCATCCGTTCGGCACCGTAAGCGATGATCTTCAGCGAGCTGAGATCGAAGCGGCGGTAGTCGCTCAAGAGCAGGAGGTTCACGAACGTCGGGGAAGTCGGGAGCACTTCGACGCGGTGATCCTGTACTAAAGTACAGATGGTCTCCGGCGTGCGTTCGGGCGCGAAAACCGCGGTGCCGCCGGAGGACAACACGTGGAGCACCGTGTTCATGCCGCCGATGTGGTCGAACAACATGAACGGGATGGTCACCGTCGCGCGCCGCGGTGTGCGGTACTTGTTCAAGAGACGGGCGCCGTCGTGCACCACGGCTTTCGCTTTGCCGGTGGAGCCCGAAGAAAAGAGGATCAAACCGCCGCTGTTTTTTTCCGCCAGCTCGAGCAACAACGGATGCGCCAATCGATGTCCGAGAGCGTTGAACGTGACCCCGTCCGAGTCATCGATCGCGATCTCGGTGGAGATCTCCGCGATGCGATAAAATTCCTCTTTTTGCCGCTCGAAAGCCGCAGTCAGCGGCGCGACGATCTTCCCGTGGTGAAGGAGGGCGAGCAGGATCGCCAGGCTCTTCGGCGAGTAGTCGGCGGACAAACCGAAGATCCTGTCCGTCGGTACAGGATAACTCTCAATCTGCTCCCTCAGCCACGCGTAGCTGTAGTGTTCATCGTTCCAAATGATCGCGGTGCGCTCGCCGTAACGTTCGAACGCCTCGAGCAAGAAATCCGCGGACACGGTCAGCCGACGCCTCCGAGATAGATGTTTTGTCCGGTGACGAAGCTGCTCTCTTTTTTGAGAAAAAACTCGATCACGTTGACCACGTCTTCGGGCTCACCGAAGCGCGGGATCGCTTGGCGCGCCAGCAACGCGTCGAGCTTCGCTTGCGGCACGGAGCGGATGAGATCCGTCTTCACCGGCGTGGGACCGACCGAGTTCACCGTGATGTTGAACGGAGCAAATTCGCGCGCCAAGACTTGGGTCAGACTCAATACGGCTGCTTTGCTCGCGGCGTAGATCGCTTCGCCTTCGAGCATCAGCGGTGTCGCCACGGTCGTCATGTTCACGATACGTCCGGTCATCTTCTTCTGCATCAGTCGCGCGGCTTCGCGGCAGAACAAAAACGTACCTTTGACGTTCGTGCTGAAAATTGAGTCGACCGTCGAAAGCGGCGTCAACATCGCGTGATTCATCGACGCGATCCCTGCGTTATTGATCAGATAGTCCAAACCGCCGTGTTCTTTGCGCAGATAAGTGAAGATCGGCTTCGCGGTGCGCTCCTCGGCGACGTCCGAAATGAAGTGTTTGTAGTTGTCGTGTTTCAGGTCGGATTCGTCCCGCGAGCAGCCGGCGACGAAAAATCCCTTCGCCAAATAATATTCGGCGATGAAGCGGCCGAGGCCTTTCCTCGTGCCGGTCACCAACATCACCGGCTTATCCATGAAAACCTTCTTCCGCGAGCGAATCACGAATGTAGTCGGCGAGCGTTTGCAGCGTACGAAACGGGCTCGAGCTGCGCGACATCGCTTTGTCGCTCACCAACGTCAGCTCGAGGTTCGTCTGATCTTGAATCCGCTCTTCGACGAGCACGATGAAACGAACCAAGCCGAGTGAATCGAGCCCGCCGGCACCGAAGAGCTTGGTTTCCGGCGAACGTTCCAGCGCCTTCGCCGAGTCGATCGTTTTTTTCGCTTCGTCGACCGCGGGATAGAGGATCTCGTTGAGCACATCCATCTCGCGTTTGGTCTATCACGGAAAGAGCTCGCTCGAGAGATCCCGGACCTCCGGACGCGGGGCGGTGTCGATCGACTCCCGCACTTTCGAGAGCAACACGTCGGGCAAGAGCGGCTTTTGCACGAACGCCATATCCGCCGCGAGCACGCCGTGACGGATCACCGAGTCATCGGTATAGCCCGACATATAGAGCACGCGCATCGAGGGCCGGAGCTTCGTCAGTCGCTCCGCGAGCTGCGGCCCGTTCATCCGCGGCATGACCACGTCGGTGAGGAGGAGGTCGATCGGGCCGGTGTGTTGTTCGCAGATCAACAACGCGTCCCCGCCGCTCGTGGCTTCGAGCACCTGGTAGCCGTTGCGCTGCAAGATGTTGCGCGCCAGGGTTCGGAGGGAGCTGTCGTCTTCTACGAGGAGGACGGTCTCCGAACCACGCTTTGCCACTGCAGGTGACGCCGGACTGGCCAAAAGATCACCCGTCGCTTCCGAGCGCGGAAGGTAGACCTTAAAGGTGGTGCCTTTGCCGAGCTCGCTATAGACCCAGATCGCACCGCCGCTCTGTTTCACGATCCCAAAGACCGTCGCCAAACCAAGGCCGGTTCCGCGGCCTTTCTCTTTGGTGGTGAAGAACGGCTCGAAGATCCGCGCCTGCGTCGCTTCGTCCATGCCCATGCCGGTATCCGTCACGCCGAGCATCACGTAGCTGCCGGCGACGATCCCGAGGTGTTCGCGCGCGTAGGTTTCGTCGAGCTCCACGTTGTTTGTCTCGAGGGTGATCTTTCCGCCGCGCGGCATGGCGTCCCGCGCGTTGACCATCAAGTTCATCAACATCTGTTCGATCTGTCCGGGATCGACTTTTACGCGCGAGGTCGTCGCACCGAGCACCGTCGACAGCTCGATGTCTTCGCCGATGACGCGATCGAGCATCTTGCTCACACCGTGGATGATCTCGTTCAGCTCCACGATGCGCGGCTGCAACAACTGTTGCCGGCTGAACGCGAGCAGCTGTCGAGTCAGCCCGGCGGCACGTTGACCGGCGCCTTCGATCTCCAGGAGATCTCCGCGCACCGGATCATTGTCTTTCATCTCGTCCATCGCCAAGCGGCTGTAGCTCAGGATCACCGACAACATGTTGTTGAAGTCGTGCGCGATGCCGCCGGCGAGCAGCCCGACCGCTTCCATCTTTTGAGCTTGGCGCAGCTGGCCTTCCGTCTTTTGCAGCGCTGCCTCCGTGCGACGCTGCAGAGTCAGATCCGAGACGATGCCCACGGTGGTGTGGTCATCGAGCGAGGCCCCGGCGACGAGCACCGGCACCCGCGACCCGTCTTTTCGTACGTACTCTTTTTCGCCGAGCCCGCTTCGTCCGGTCGTGCGTACCAACGTCGTGCGTTTCACCGTCTCGGCTTGCCACTCGGGCGGCGTCATCCGATCCCAACGCACTTCACCGCGCTCCAGCTCCGCGCGCGAATAACCGACCATCTGCAAGAACGCATCGTTCGCGTCGACGATCGCACCTCCGAGGTCCGCGATGATGATGCCGATGATTCCTGAGTCGAAGAGGCGCCGAAAGCGACTTTCGCTGGCGAGCAACGCATCGTCCGAACGTTTGCGCACCGCTTCGGCGCGCGCCAGCATCGTCGCGTGCCACAAGGCGAGCGAAGCGAAACAGACGACCACCGAAGCTGAGAAGAGCGCCAGGCCGAACGTTCCGCCATACAGACCGAGCGCCTCGCCATGAAGCCGAAGCCACCCGAGAACGCTGGGGATGATGACCGCCGCCGGCAACATGCGGCGCGCCAATTTTCCGCCGGGACCGGTCTGCGAGATCACCGCGACCATGCCCGTAGTCGGACTGGCCAAAAGGACAGCGAGGGAGAGGATAAAAAGTGTCACCGCCGTGTGAAGCGCGACGGTGGTGAACGGCAACACCGCGTACAGCGAGCGGACCCCGTAGAGATAGCCGAGCAGCACGAGGATCGAATTTGCCAGCGCGAGACCCGCCAAGATCTCCGTGGCGTGGGCTCGGCGCGCGACCTTTCGTCGATCGAAGAGGAACAGCGCTGTGCCCAAGACCAAGATCGAACACGCGGTCCCGCTCGACATCCGCGCCGGCAGCAGGGTCGTGGCGCGGTTGAAGAGCAGCAGGTGATCGATGCCGAGGTCGTAGGTGCTGAGGTGCTCGAACAGGGTAAAAAAGCCGATCGCCGCGCCGAAGAGGGCGAACGTTTTTGCGAATTTCATGCGACGCGCGTCGAGCTCGCTTCGCAGCCAATTCCACAACGAGAGTCCGAAGAAAACGAAGGCGAGGGCGGTGTTCGCCTTCATCGGCGCGAGCGCGGGATGGAGGTGTTTGATCGCCGCGATGTCGAAGAGCCATCCGCAAAGAACGACGCATCCGAGCAAAGTCACGGCAACTGCGGCCAGCGCTGAATAACGTTTAAAGAGTTGTACGATCCCCCGATCGTAGGTCTCTTGATTCATGTCCCCCTCGGACCTCTCGAGCTTGAGCTTCGCTGCGCGCGGGCGTCAATCCTCGAAGAAATTCTCAGCTTTCGGCGATGGTGAAGCCAACGGCGGTCTGACCCGCTGCGCTCTCGGCGAATACACCCCCGCCGTGCATCAGCGCGATCGCTTTCACGATCGATAAGCCGAGCCCGTGGTTCGCGCTTTCGTTTTGCCGTGCCGCATCGACTCGATAGAAGCGATCGAACAATCGCGGGAGATGCTGCGCTGGAATGAGATCGCCCGGATTCGCCACGACGACGCGAACGTGTGGAGCTTGTTTCGTCACTTCGACGACGATCTCTTGTCCGCGCTGTGTGTGTTGCACCGCGTTCTGAATCAGATTGGTGATCGCGCGGCGGAATAACGACACTTCGATACAAGCATCCGCGTCACCGGCAATACGAACCGTCACACCGGCGTCGTCGAGGATCATCTCCAAAAACTCGAGCGTCTTTTGGATCTCTTGTCTCACCGAGGTCCGCTGTCGATTCACCGCTGTTTCACCTTGGTCGGCGCGCGCCAAAAACAACATATCGTTCACGATCATCCGCACCCGCTCGAGCTCCTCGAGGTTCGACTGCAACGTCTCGACGAGCTCAGCGGCCGATCGCTCCTTGGACAACACGACTTGTGTCTGACCGATGAGGTTGGCGATCGGCGTACGCAGCTCGTGCGCCACGTCCGCGTTGAACGCTTCGAGTTGTACATATGCGCGCTCCAAACGATCGAGCGCGCCGTTGAACGTCGAAGTGAGATCCGCGATCTCCGCCGGCATCGGCGAGAGATTCAAACGTTGCGTCAGATTTCGCGGGCTGAGCAGGCTCGCTTCTTTCGACAGCTCTTGCACCGGACCAAGGCCGACCTTCGCGATGCGGTAACCGAGCAGAGCGACCAACGCGACACCGAGCGAGCACAGACCGATCAAGCTCAGCTCGAAGCTGCGGAGCGTGCTCGCAAAACGTTCGGAGTCGATGCCCACGGCCAGGCGCACCGCGGGACGCTCATTTTGCGCGGGGATCAACGTCGATTGTGTGCGCATCGATGCGTCGATCGGCGCGCCGTACGTGAAACGCGAGTCGGTGCTCGAGACGAAGAACTGCGTGCTTTGATCTTCGGGCGTCAGCGTATCGAGCTTGCTCTTCACGTTCTGCCACTTTTCGTGCGTCACGCAGCGGCCGATCATCTGCGTCGCGTACACCAGCTTCGTGTCGAGCTCTCCGACTTGATGTCGATCGAGCTCGCGGTGGAGCACGGTCGAGAGCGCACCGCCGACCAGCGCAAAAACCAAGAGGGCCGCCACGGCGAACATCGCCGCCAGCCGAGTCGCGATCGATCGTTTGGTCATCTCGGTGCCTCCGCTTCGAGCACGTAACCCATTCCGCGGATCGTGCGCAGCAGCTTCGTCGGGAACGGCCCGTCCACTTTTGCGCGCAATCGTTTGATCGCCACTTCGACGACGTTGGTGTTGCTGTCGAAGCTCATGTCCCAAACCAGCTCGGCGATCGTCGTCTTCGAGAGGATCTGTCCCTGGCGCCGCGCTAAAACTGCGAGCAGCGCGAACTCTTTCGCAGTCAGCTCGATGCGGGTACCGGCGCGCACCGCTTTTCGCGAGAGCAGATCGATCGAGAGATCTCCGACTTGGAGCTGCGACGGCTCTTGCGAACGCCCGCGCCGCGTCAGCGCCTGCAGCCGTGCGACGAGCTCGAGGAAAGAGAACGGCTTCACCAGATAGTCGTCCGCACCTTCGCGCAAGCCGCGCACGCGATCGTCGACCGAGTCGCGCGCGGTCAACATGATCACCGCGGTGTGTTTGTGCTCGCGCAAGGCGCGCAATACTTGAAAGCCGTCCGCGCCCGGCAACATCACGTCGAGCACGACCACGTCGTAGTCTTCGTTGAGCGCCAGGTGTTGGCCGTCGATGCCGTTCGCCGCAACGTCGACGACGTAACCTTGTTCGGTGAGACCGCGCTCCAAATATTCGGCGGTCTTCACTTCATCGTCGACGATCAACACCTTCACGGCTCAACCCCCCAAGGTGCGGTGAATGCGGATCATCCTGAGCGATACGTCGGCCGTCGCTTGTGACCAACTGAGCTCCGCTTCGTTCAAGCTCCGCTCTGCATCGAGGACCTCGAGCAGAGACACTGTACCTTCACGATACTGCAAACGTGCAAAATCGGCTGCCCGTTGCGCCGAAGTCCGGGCCGTCTCCAGCTCTTTTTGGCGCAACAAACCTTGTGCATAGAAGATAATCGCCGTCTGCGCTTCTTCGAGCGCCGTGCGCACTGCGAGCTCGTACTCCAAATACGCGCGTTCCTGACGTGCATCGGCGAGATCGATCTGCGCGCGGATGCGGCCGAAGTCGAAGAGCGGAGCGAACAAACCGGCGCCGAGCGACCAGATCACCGACGCGGGATTGAACAGCTCCCCGAGATCACCGCTGTCGAGGCCGATCATCCCCGCGAGATTGAGGCGCGGATAACGCAGACGCTCCGCCGCATCTTTGCCGGCGAGCGTGGACAGATATCGCCACTCCGTCGCGCGGACATCGGGCCTTCGCGCCACCACCTCCGCGGGCGTATTCAACACCTCGACCGGATCGCTGTTCGGAAGCGGGCGATCGTCGAGCAAGAGCTTCAACAAGGCATCCGGTGTTTCGGCGAGCAACACCGCGAGGCGATGTCGCGCGGCGATCGCCGCTTCTTGAGCTTCGGGAATGCGCGAACGTGTCAACGCCAGCGTGGCCAGCGCACGTTCGACATCAAAGCGGCTGGAGATCCCTTGTTCGAAACGCGAACGCGAAATGCGGACCGTCGTCTCCTGAGCTTCCGCATTTTTCATCGCCAGCGCGTATTGCACACGGCGGAGTCGATATTCGACGTAGGTCTCCGCGACCTCCGAGGTGAGCAGCAGCTCGACCGCACCGCGATCCGCTTCCACCGCGGCTTGTTCTGCGGCGGCGGCGCGTTCTTCGCTCCGGATGCGTCCGAAAACGTCGGCTTCCCAAGAGACATCCGCACCGAGCCCAAAGGCGTTCGTGCGGCCGAGGCGTGTGGACTTCGATCGCGAAACATTCGCCGAAGCAGTCAGCTCCGGCCACAGCTCTGCGCCGGAAGCGTCTCTCGCCGCGCGTGCTTCTTGGATGCGTGCATCGGCGACGCGCAGATCGAGGTTCCTCTTCTGCGCCGTGAGGATCATGCCCGAAAGGACAGGATCGTCGAACGAAGCCCACCATGCGCCGGCGGTCGACGTCGCCGCTGATTTTTGCAGCGACGGATCTTCCCAACCCGCGGGAACCACATTCTCGGGCAACGGACGCGCGGTGTTGTTCGCGCAGCCCACAACGCAGAAGACCGCGCACACCGAGAGCTGCGCCCATCTCATGTGCTCACCACTTCCTCGGCTACCGGCGCGGCCTCTTCCTGCTTTTTGTGGAAGAGGCGGTCGAGCGTCAGATAGATCACCGGCGTCGTGTAGAGCGTCAGGACTTGGCTGACCAAAAGACCACCGACCACCGCGATTCCGAGCGGCTGCCGCAGCTCGGCACCTGTACCAAAGCCCAGCATGAGCGGAATGCCGCCGAGCAACGCAGCGAGGGTGGTCATCATGATCGGACGAAAGCGCACCAGACACGCTTCGTGTACGGCTTCGAGCGGCGACTTTCCTTCTTCGCGTTGCGCCTGAAGCGCGAAGTCGACCATCATGATGCCGTTCTTTTTTACGATACCTATCAGGAGCACGATGCCGATCAGCGCCATCACCGAGAAGTCGTGGCCGAGCAGCCACAACAAGAGGATCGCGCCGATGCCGGCCGAAGGCAGCGTGGATAAGATCGTCAGCGGATGAACGAAGCTCTCATAGAGCACGCCGAGGATGATGTAGACCGCGAGCAACGCCGCGAGGATCAAGATTGGTTGGCTGGCGAGCGTCTCCTGAAACGCTTGTGCCGTGCCTTGGAAATTGCCGGTGATCCCGGCGGGCATGTTGATCTCCGCTTTTGCTTTCTCGAGCAAGCCGACCGCATCACCGATCGCCACTCCCTTCGCCAGATTGAACTGGATGTTCACCGCGGGAAACATGCCGTTGTGGCTGATCGAGAGCGGCCCGGTGCTCGGCGGCTCGAACTGCGCGACCGCCGACAGCGGCACCATCTGTCCGGTGATCGGTGAGCGCAGGCGGAAATATTGGAGGCTCTCGGTCTTGCCGCGTTGTTCGGGATCGATCTCCAGCACGATGCTGTATTGATTCACCTCCGTTTGATACTCGCTGATCTGCCGCTGGCCGAACGCGTCGTACAACGTCTGGTCGATGTCGCGCGTCGTCAACCCGTAGCGCGACGCCGCTTCGCGATCGATCGTCAATCGCTGCACGCTCGCACCGAGCAGCTGATCGTTCGAGACGTCCGTGAGCTGCGGCATGTCTTTGAGCTTTTCGGTGAGCTTGTCGGCCCACTCGGCGAGCAACGCGCTGTCGCTGCTCTTCAACGCATAAGCGTAGAGCGTGCGCATGCCGCGGCCGCCGAGGTTGATGTCTTGGCTCGCGCGCGGGAAAAAGACGACGCCAGGAATCTGCGCCAATTTCGGCCGCACGCGATCGATCATTTCTTGCGCCGAAACGTCGCGGTCATCGAGCTCTTTGAGCGCGATGAAAAAACGTCCGTTCGCCAAGCTGCCGCCGCTGCCGCCGCCGACCGAGCTGGAGTAGCCGGAGATCGAAGGCTCTCCATCGAGAACCTTCTCGATCGCTTTGTGCCGCGCGACCATGTCCGCGAACGACACGTCCTGCGCAGACTGCGTCGTGCCGACCAAGAAGCCGTTGTCCTGCGTGGGAAAGAAACCTTTCGGGATCGCCGTGTAGCTCCACACGGCGATGGCGACGGCGAGCCCGAAGACCACCAACATGACCCGCTGGTGGGCGAGCGCCCATCGAAGCGAGTGGTCGTAGTAGGTGATGAGCTTGTCGCCGATTCCCTTCTTTTTCCCGTGTTTCATCGGCTTCATGAAACGCGAAGCGAGCATCGGCGCGAGCGTCAGCGAGATGGGTACGGAGATCAGGATGCAGGCGCTGACCGTCATGGCGAACTCTTTGAAGAGGCGTCCGACGATACCGCCCATGAACAACAACGGAATGAACGCGGCGATCAGCGAGATACTGATCGAAATGACAGTGAAGCCGATCTCCGAGGAACCCTTGAGCGCGGCTTCTCGCATCGACATGCCGCCTTCGAGATGTCGGTGGATGTTCTCCACCACCACGATCGCATCGTCGACGACGAAACCGACGGCGATCACCAGCGCCACCAAAGTTAAGTTGTTCAAGCTGAAGCCGAGCGCGTACATCACCGCGAAGGTGGCGACCAAGGCGACGATCAACACTGTACCGACGATCAACGTCGCCGAGATCTGCCGCAAAAATAGGCCCATAATGAGCACGACGAGACCGATGGTGATCATCAGCGTCACCTCGACTTCGTGAAGCGACGAACGGATCGACCGCGTTCGATCGATCAACACATCGAGCGTCACCGTCGCGGGGAGCTGCGCTTGTAGATTCGGCAACGCGGCGAGCACCGAATCGGCGGTGGCCACGATGTTCGCGTCCGGTTGCCGGCGCACGATCACGTTCAAACCGGGCTTCCCGTTCTGCGACGCGTAGACGTAGTCGTTCTCTGCACCGAACGAAACTTTCGCGATGTCTTTGAGCAATACCGGCGACCCGTTTTTATATGCGACGACTAGTTTCTCGTATTCTTCGGCTTTGAACAGCTGATCGTTCGTCGCCAAAGTCGACACGCGCTCCTCACCGAAGATCGCGCCCTTCGCTTGATTGACACTGGTCGCTTGGACAGCAGCGCGCACGTCGGCCAGGGTCATGCTGTAGGCCGCAAGACGCTCCGGTGACGCTTGCACGCGGATCGCCGGTTTCTGTTGCCCCATGATGTTCACTTCCGCGACGCCGTTCATCTGCGAGAGTTGCCGTGCGACCACGGTCTCCGCGATGTCCGACAGCTCGGTGATCGGAAGGACATCGGAGACCAGTCGGAGGATGAGAATCGGGCTGTCGTTCGGATTCACTTTGCGCCACGTCGGGAGGCTCGGCATGTCGACCGGCAAACGTCCCGACACGGAATTGATCGCGGCTTGGACTTCCTGCGCAGCGGAATCGATATCTTTGTCGAGCACGAACTGCAGCGTGATGCTGGTGGAGCCGAGCGAGCTCGAAGAGGTCATCTCGGTGATTCCGGGGACCGCGGAGAGCCGTACTTCGAGCGGCGTCGCCACCGCGGACGCCATAGTCTCCGGGCTCGCGCCGGGGAGGTTCGCGTTGATCTGAATCGTCGGAAATTCAGCCTGGGGAAGCGGCGCGATCGGAAGCTGCGGGAACGCGAAGACGCCGAGCAAAATGATCGCCAGCGTGAGCAACACCGTGGCGACGGGATGAAGAATGAACCACTCGGAGAAGCTGCGCCGTCCGTCTTTTTTCGGCATTTTCTGCGGCTTTTTTTCGCTCATCTTCATCCTCCTTTCGCGACACTTTCGGTCGCTGTTTTGGTCAACACTTTGAGCGCTGCGCCCGGAGCCACGCGCGAGTGTCCATCGCTGACGACGACATCACCGGGCGAAAGACCATCGAGGATCACCACGCTGCCTTCGAGCTCATGCCCGACGCGCACGGTCACCAGCTCCGCTTTGTTGTCCTTCAAGCGGTAGACGAATGGGCCCTTCATTCCGCGCTGCACTGTCTTCGAGGACACCACCGTCGCTTGTGCGCTGAAACCGGTCTGCAGCTCGACGGCCACCGATTGTCCCGGCCACAATTTTTGTTCTAAGTTCGGGAGCTGCGCTTTGATCTGAATGGTGCCGGTGGTGCGATCGATCTGGTTGTCGATCATGGTGAGCTTTCCTTTGCCGAGCACCGTTCCGCCGGGCCGATCGAACGCCAGCACCGGCGCGTCCGGATGTTCGCGGAGCACGTTTTGGATCACCGCGAGATCGTCCTGCGGTAACACGAACATCACCGCGATCGGATCGAGCTGAGTGACGCTCACCAACCCTTCGGGATCGCTCGGGCGCACCAAGTTGCCGGGATCGACCCGCCGCAAACCCACGCGTCCTTCGACCGGCGAGAGGATACGCGTGTACGAAAGCCGCGCGTTTGCCGAGGCGATCGCGGCGTCGTTGGCGGCGATCGTCGCTTCGAGCTGTTCGACGAGCGCAGCCTGTTGATCGATCGCTTGTTTGGAGATCGCTTCTTCTTTGAGCAGGTTGGTGTAACGGCCGAGATCGATGCGTGCCGAGGTGAGCTGCGCTTCGTTCCTTCGTTTCTCCGCAGTCGCTTGAGCGACGTCCGCTGCGATGACGCGATCGTCGATCCGTGCGAGCAGCTCGCCGCGTTTCACCGTCTGTCCTTCGCGGAAATGAACCTCGGTGAGCATCCCTTCGACCTGCGCGCGAACCGTGACGTCGTGAAGCGACTGCACCGTCCCCATACTCGCCGCGAGCTTCGGCATGTCTTGCGAACGCACGGTCTCGACTTCGACCGGCACCGGCGGACGCGCGGCTTTCGCAGGGGCTTTGTCTTCACTCTTACCGAGAACCTGCCAGGCGACGACACCCGAGGCAGCGACGAGGACGGCGATGATGATCGCCTTGCGACGCGACATATCCGTCACCTTAGCGGCTTGGAGCCGTCTTCGGGCTGTCTTCCCGCTGACAAGATTGTCAGCAAGTTGGGGTTGACCGACCAGAACTAACTTATTATATAACTAAATAGCTATGGAACTGACCTCAACCGGAGTCGCGGAAACACGACTCGATGAAACCTTTCGTGCGCTCGCGGATCCCACGCGGCGCGCGATCCTTGCCCGCTTGGCGCTCGGAGAGGCCACGGTTTCCGAGCTTTGTGAGCCGTTCGCGATGAGTCAGCCGGCGATCTCCAAACACCTTCGTGTGTTGGAGCGCGCAGGGTTGATCTCGACCGGAGTCGACGCCCAACGCCGTCCGCGAAAGCTCGAGGCACAACGCCTCAGAGAAGCGAACGGTTGGCTCGAACATTACCGGCGGTTTTGGGAAGCCAGCTACCAAAAGCTCGATGGCCTCTTGGAAGAGCTTCAGAGCGAGGAAAAACGCGCGCCGAAAAAGTCGAATAGGAGAAAGAATAAATGAGCTCGGAGAAATTAGAGATCACCACCCCGAACGATCGCGACATCGTCATGACGCGCGCCTTTCGTGCGCCGCGCAATTTGGTGTTCGACGCGTACACCAAACCGGAGCTGCTCAAACGTTGGCTCGGCGCGTTCCGCGGATGGGAGCTCGCGAAGTGCGAGATCGATCTGCGCGTCGGCGGAACGCTCCGTTACGAGTGGCGCGGTCGCGACAATATACAAATGGGAATGAGCGGTGTGTATCGCGAGATCGTGCGGCCCGAACGTTTGGTGAACACCGAAACCTTCGACGAAGCATGGTACGAAGGTGAGTGTGTTTCGGCCGTAGTCCTCACCGAAAAAGACGGCATGACGACGCTGGTGAACACCTCGACTTACGACAGCAAAGAGATCCGCGATGCGGTGGCGAACGGGCCGATGCGCGAAGGGGTCGAGGCGAGCTTCAACGTGCTCGCCGATTTGTTGGCGAAGATGATCTGACGGGTCGCATCGAAGAGAGCCACAAGGAGAACAAAGCGTTGAGCTCGCGGCGCGTCTTCTTCGGATCTTCTGCTTCCATGAGGAGCGCGCTTGCTTCCGCGAACGCCCCGCCCAATACGCGCGCGACCGTGGCCACCGGAATGGGGTGGAGCAGCCCCTCGTGGATCCGCGGAGGGTTCGAGTCCGAGCTGCTCGGCGCAGGTTTTTTCGTCGAGAAACGCACCTCGCTCGCACGCGGCACGGCCATGGCCTTGCGCGCGTGTCCTCTCCTCGAAGGCGACGGCCCGGACGTGTCCGCACAGCCACACCGGATGCAGGCGGCGGAGCAGTCAGGATTGGAGTAAGCTCGGCCGCCATGCGCGCGCTGGTGCTGCTGTTCGCGCTCGTTTCCCAAGCGAACGCGCCGCCCGAACGGTTGGCAATCCTCTCGAGCGTGGTGAAGCCCGAAAGAGATCCGGAGACGACCGCGGTCAACGTCGACGCGAGCTGCGTCTACGTCGCGGGTTTTGCGGCCGGGGTACAAACAGTCCCGCGCGCCGAGCTGTCCGAACGTGCGCTCGATGAAGCGCTGCGAAACTGCGGCGCAGACGCGCGTTGTCTCTCCGTGCGCCTTGAGGAGCGCTCGATCGATCTTGCGGCGTTGGTCGTCGTGAACCTCTCTTCCTCCCCACCTTTGATCACGCTTCGTTTGTTGCGCACGCAAGGCGCGAAGGTGCTCGCGGAACGTGCGGTCTCCGCGCCCCGCGAGGGTCCGCCGGTCTTGGACGTGGTTTCGCGTGAGCTCGCGTCGCTGCTCGAAAGCGGCGGATATCCGGTGCTCGGACGGGTGAACGTGGAGACGAATCCGGAGAACACGAACGTTCGTTTCGAGGCCTCGGGCGTGGTGCAACACGCCGCGTCGATCTTTCTTGTTCCTCCAGGCGTCCATCGCGTGTCGCTGGGCGCGGACGATCATGAGTCCGCCTCGACCTCGATCCGCGTCGAACGTTTGAAGGAGTCGACGCTCGCGGTCCGTCTCGAGCCGGAGCCTGCGTTGTACGAACGGTGGTGGTTTTGGACGATCGCCGGCGCGGCTGTCGTCACCGCCGTCGCCGGCACGCTCGTGCTCGCCCGTGACCCTGGCCGGCTGCGCCTCTGCCAACACGACGTCGATGAGACGTGTTCGGAGGCGCCGTGAAACGAACGTTCGTGCTGTTCTTTCTCGCGAGCTCCTGCAGCAGCGACGTGTTGGTCGAGCTCTCGACGCCCGAAGGTTTCGATCATGGGACGCAGCTCTTGTTCGTCAGCATCGAAGGCGGGAGGCCGGAAGTGTACGCGCGCGATCTCGAGGTTGGGCCGTTCTATTTGCCCGGTACGTTCACCCGCGGTGAGACGCTTGAGCTCGAGGCTTGGCTCCTCGAAGCTTCCCTTGAGGAGCTCGGTCTCAACTCCGGCTTTGTTCCCGTCGAACCGGAAGGTGTCGAAGGTAGGTTTTTATATGCACCCTCCGAGGTGAGGCACGGCGTGATCATGGACGACCGTTCGCCAAAGTGGAGCTCGCTTTCCGAACCTTCGAAAGAGGCGCGTGCGCTCCGCCTCGCCGGGCGCGTCGACGATTGTTTGACGATGGGCGGTTGTTTCAGCGAATCGGATCTCTGCGAGTATCCGTGTCATCCCCAAATGCCGAGTCCTCCGATTCCTCCTACCGAGCCTACGTTTCTCGGGTGTGAGCGGGGGTGGAGCGGAGCTGCGGATGAAACGCCGGGCTCTCGTTGTGAGCCGTGGGTCGCGTCCTGCCCATTTGGGCTCCTGTCCCAAAGTACAGGTCACTGCGAATCGGAGAGCGACCCTTGTGAAACACCGATCCTCGAAGGTCCCGGATTTTACGTGTTCGCGGAGGCACGCTCGGGAGGTGACGGCAGCCTGCTCACGCCGTACCGCACGATCGGCGAAGCGTTGTCTTCGACACGCGCCGTGCCTCGAACGATCGTGCTTTTACCGGGAGATTACCGGGAAACGGTGACCGTTCGTGACGCGCTCACCATCGTGGGTGCTTGTCCGGCGCGCACGATTCTCTCCGAATTGTTCGTGCTGAGCGGCAACGGCGAGGTTCATGTTTCTCGCGTCACGCTCTCGAGCGTGTTGGCCAGCTCCACGCGAGTGACGCTGGAACAGAGCTACCTACGCGGCGACGGTGCGCTCGCTGAATTCGGCGGAACGTTGGTCCTTCGCGACGTGGCTTTCGAAGGAGCTCCCTTGCTCGTTCGCGGTGTGGGCACCGAGGTTACGGTGGAACGCGCGACGTTTCGCGGTGAAGGTTCCGCCATCCAGGTCTCCGGCGGCGCCCAGCTGATCGGTTCCGAAGTGTGGATGACCGAGAGCGGCGGCATCTCCGCCCTCGGGCTACCAACGACGCTTGTGCTCACCGACGTGGTGGTCGACGGCGCGGTGAAGGTTGCGGGGGTCTTCGCCGCAGAGTGCGCGATGGCGCTGAACCGCGTCCTGATCTTTGGTACAGCAAGCGGGATGGAGCTGCTCGGCGCACAGGTACGCCTCAGCGATGTCGATGTTCGTCATCCGCTGGGAGGAGGGATCGGCATGTTTGGGCTGACACCGAGCACAACAACTCCGACGACGCTCGTCGAACGCGTGCGGATCACAGGTGCGAAATCGCTGGGGCTCGAAGTCCGCGCCGCGCTCCTCGAGGGGACCGACCTCACGATTTCCGATACGAGCCTCTCGGACGTTGATGTCAGCTCCCACGGGATGAGGCTCGCAAGTGGGATTGTCGAGCTCTCGCGCGTTGTCATCGAGCGGCAGACACACGCGGCGTTCTTGGTCGGCAACGGCACCTTCACGCTCACGGACGTCCAGCTGCGCGACAATCGGGCAGGAGCCCTCCTCGAGCGCGTGCTCTGTACCTCGGCCATGTGTGTTGCGCCGGGGAAGCTGGCGGAATTTTCTCTCGAGACCGACGGATGTGCGATCTTCGATCGCCGCGAGGGACCGCTCACTTTGAACGAAGGCTCGATCACCACCAGGGCCGGTGCTTTTTGTGGAAAACGGCTAGAGCCCGGGGACATGCCGCGCGTGTATATCGACGGTCCCGTCGAAGATGGGCGGGAGCCTTAAGACCTGATGAACGCGCCCGGCGAAGGTGGCGGTGAGCTGCCCGAACGATTCGGGCCGTTCCTCTTGATCAAAGCGATCGGCCGCGGCAGCGGCGGTGAGGTTTTCCTCGCGGAAACGCGCGAGCCCGGCATGCCCGCGCGCGTGGTGGTGAAACGTTTGTTGCCCGAGCTGCACGCGGTGCCCGAGCTCGCGCAACGGTTTCGTCACGAAGCGGAGCTCGCGCAGCGGATCGACAGCCCGCACCTGCCGAAAGTTTACCGCTCGGGCACCATCGATGAGCGGCTCTACTTCGCGCAAGAAGCGATCGACGGACGACCGCTGTCGAACGTGATGCAACAGCTTCGTGAGTCGAAACAACGTGCCGAGCTCGCCTGGGTGGTGAAGCTGATGTCCGGTGCGCTGCTCGGTTTACACGCGCTTCATACGGCGAAAGATGCGAACGGTGCGCCGCTCTCGGTGGTGCATCGCGATGTTTCGCCGAAAAACATCATGGTCACCGGCGGCGACGAGACCCGCTTGATCGATCTCGGCATCGGCCGCTCGAACATCCAAGACTTTGAAACGCGCACCGGTATCGTGCTCGGCTCACCCGGTCATATGTCGCCGGAGCAGGTGCTCGGATACACGCTCGATCACCGCGCGGATCTCTACGCGGTCGCGGTGATCGTTTGGGAGCTGCTCAGCGGCGAACGTTACATCGAACGCGGGCCGGTGCAGCAGATGATGCGCGCGTCGATCCGCCCGCCGTATCGTTCCGTGCGTGCGACGCGACCCGATGTTCCGGTGGAGCTCGATGCGGTGTTGAAAAAAGCGCTGGCCCGCGCGCCGGCGGAGCGGTTTTTCGGCGGCGACGAGCTTCTGAACGCGCTCGAGGTCGTGATCCTCGACGAACGCACCGAACCTCTCGGTGATGCGAAGACGGTGGCGACACAGCCGAAACGTTCGCGCGGCCCGGTGCTGCAAGCGGTGGCTGCGTTGTTCGTTTCACTCGTCGCGCTGGCGGCGATCATCGGGCTCGATCGCGCGCCGGAAGGCCCGATCGAAGAGACGGTGGAAGCGGTGAGCTCGCCGGTAGTGGCGTCGCCGAGCGCGCGGCCTCTGGCAAACGCAGGTGCGGACGCAGGTGCCGACGCGGGCATCGAAGTCGCCGATGCGGCCGTGGTGTTGGTGCCCTCGAAACCACGCGAGGTGCACCCGCGGCGCGCGGCGAATGCGGGCGTCACCGCGAGCCCTGTGCCCGAAAAAGTGGTCGAAGTGCCGGTGGAAACGTACGTCGACGACCTGATCCAAAGGGCAGTGACGCTGACGCAGAGTTATCCGGGCGGGGCGCCGAGCGAAGTGCTGCAGGTGTTGAACGATCTGAATCTGCTGCGCGGCTCACCGCGATTGTGGAGAGAGCGCGACGCGGCGGAGGTGTTGGCGAAAAAACTGCTGCGGCTCGAAAAACAACGCTGATCAGCGCGGTGCGGTCGCGGCTTCGAGCGCGCGGAGGATCACCAACGCCTCATCTTGCGTGGCACCGCACATCGTTTCGACCGGTTTCAGCGAGGAACAAACCGCGGGCCGGTCGGGGCTACCGAAGATCGCGCAACGTTCATCGTGTGTGAGCTGCACGCACCGCACACCCGCCGGTTTTCCGTGCGGCATGCCGGGGATCGGCGAAGAGATCGAAGGCGCGATACAACACGCACCACATCCGCTCCTGCAATTCATCGGGACGTATCGCTCCAAGCCGCGCGATACACGCAGCGAAAACCGACGCCGGTGAGACCGTTCTTTGCGTAGACCAGGCCGCGGTGTGCGGCGCGGAAGATCGTTGGTTTTTCATTCATCCACGAGCCTCCTTTGATCACCGCTTTCTCGGGAATCGTAGCGATCGTCGAAGAAGCGGCGTACGCGCCGAGCTGCTCGCGATAGTTGGTGCGCGTGTAGTGCCAGACGTTGCCGCTCAGATCGCAGATGCCGAGCGTGTTGCAACGCGGACCCGCCCGTACCACCGCGGACGTTGTCCCCGAACATCCGCGCGTCTTGCAAGCGATCGAGCTGACGTTCTCGATCGCGGGAAATTGCGCGAGCAGATATTCGAGCTCGGCTTCCGTCGGGAGGTCGCCGCCCGCAGCTTTGCAGTACGTTCGTGCGGTTTCGAAGCTGACACAATTGAGCGGATGATCGCGGCGCTTCGATCCGAAGTTACATTTGCCGAGCCACTCTTTGGGAGTCTCCGCTTCGCTCCAGATCTTCACGCCACTCAACCGGATCTTCTCGAAAGTTTCTACGGTGACCGGCGTGCGATCGATGCGAAAGCCCGCGAGCTCGACGGTGACGCGCGGGCTCTCATCGTCTTCGTGACCGAGGTCTTGTGGATCCGAGCCGAGCACGGCCCGCGCGGCCGGGACCACAGCGAGCTCGGGTGGCGCAGCGAACAACCAGAGGACGAGCGCGAACAAGGCGCGAGCATCAGGGTCATTTGCAATAACTGTCCAGCGCTCCGATGGTCGAGAGACACGGACTCAGGCCGCAGCTCCCGCGTCGAAGGCGCGCACGATCTCCTGGATTTCGGCTGGGACTTCCGCCGGGGAACGCTCCGGGAACGGCGGCGCCGGGTAATATTCGGTGCCGAGCGTCAGCGCGCGTGCCACCACCTCGCCGGCGAGCTCGTTTGCGAGATAGATCGCCGTGTCGATGCTCGCGGAGACACCTGCGCCGGTCACGTATTTCCCGTCTTTTTCGGCGACGAATTCCGTCTCCATCCCCGGGATACGCGCCAAAACTTCGTAACCCCCGACGACATCGAGCGCGGTGAATCCGTCGAACAAGATGATCGATAACTTCATACTCACAAAAGTACGCGCCGAAACGGTTGGCAGCCATGACATAGAATAGCTATTTTCTGCCAATGCCGCGGATCGTGCTCGTCGCCTTCGATGGTGTGGATCTCGAAAACTTCGCGCGGCGGGCGGGACTCTCTCCCGAGCTGTTCCAAACACCGGCGGTGCAAGGTGCGAAGCGACGACACCGGCGAAGCTGATCGAAAGGATCCGCGTCGAACAGGCGCGGTCCTTGCTCTCTTCGGGCTCACTGTCCGCGAAGACACTGGCGGCGAAAGTCGGCTTCGGCAGCAGCGCGCGCATGAAACGCGCCTTCGAACGCGAGCTGGGTCTCGGTCCGCGCGAATATCGTCTCTTGCACGCGGGAAAGCGGAAAACGCGTCGCTAAATCCGTCACGATCGGTTTAATTCTTCAAAGCCCAGATCCCGCGGAAGCTCTTTTTCTTCGGATCGCCGAGCGCTTTGCAGCGGACGCCGTCGATCTCGCGGTGGCCGTCGTCGCTGAGGATCATCGCCTCTTCGCGATCCTCGGGCGTGAAAAAAGCCTCAGGATTCAGGTCCGCAAAGTCGAGCGGGACCTCGGTCGCCTTCGCGGTGATCCCGTCCCAACGGTAAAGGCGCGTCGAACGTTCGTAGGCGTACGAGCCCGCGAGGATCAGAAAATCTCCGCGCCACCAAGAGAGCGAGCGAACGCCTCGTCCTTCGAGGTCGAGCAACACCGGCTCGCCGACCCTCGCTTCTTTGCCGTCCGCGATCTCCACCGGATTGAGCACCCGTGCGATCAACGCGCGGCCTTCGGGAATCGGATTTCTAAACCCGATCAAGATCTCGCTTTCGGGCGTGGCGGTCATTCCTTCGATGTTCAAACCGCCGAGCTCCTGCGGCGGGCGTTCACCGGCTTTGGCCAGCTCGAAACGCGCGAGGTGAACGTCGTTCGCCAGCTCGCTCAGCAAGGTCCGGTGGATCTTTCCGCGCAGCTCGAGCGGCCTGGTTTCGTTTGGAATATTCGTCGCCACGAACAAGAGGCGATTCGGCGCGACCTCGCCGCCTTTGGTGCGCGCATGCGACGTCAGCCAAAAGGCACGGTCGCCGATGTTCGTCGCAGCTTCCATATCCGCTTCGACGTGAACGGAGTCGGCGAGCCCCAAGCTCGGCGTGAGATCGTAGGTCCGAAGCGGTGGGCCGCCGCGATCCGCGTGATAGATGCGCAACACGTTGTCTTCGTCGTCCGCGACGGCGAAACGTTCGCTGTCGATGGCCACCGCGCCGGAAGCATCACACGTGCCTTCGAAGACGACCGTGCGGTAGGGCGGAGCGGTCGCACACGCGGAGAGGACGAGACCGATCGCGGCGATGCTCCTCATAAGATGTCCTTTAGTACAGGTTGGATGCGCGCGATATTCCCCGGCCTCGCATCGTCGAGCTCGATCATCCACCCGTGCAGCGTGACGACTGCGTGCGCCAGGCTCAAGCCCAGCCCGCTTCCCGGCGTGGTGCGGCTCTCCTCGAGGCGCACGAAACGGTCGAAAACGCGCCGCCGATCTTTCTCCGGAATGCCCGGGCCATCGTCAGCGAGCGTGAGGACAAAACCTTTGCTCGAGGGTTCGAGCCGCATGCTGATCTTTGTGCCAGGAGGGGTGTGTTTGATGGCGTTCTCCACCAAATTCGCCGCCATCTGCGTGAGCAGCTCCGGATCGCCGATCGTCTTCACCCCTGGTGCGAGCTCCGCGCTGAAGAGATGTTCCGCGTCCTCTGCGACCGGCGCGTAGATTTCGGCGATCGTCTCCAAAAGCTGCGAGAGATCGATTGGTTTGAAGCCGGCGCGACGTGTGCCCGCTTCGATCTGCGCGATCCGCAGCAAGGCGCTGAACGTGGCCAAGATCTGATCACATTCGGCGAGCGCACGTTCGGTGTGTCCACTCTCCAAACTTTGCCGGAGGCGCGTCAGCGGCGTGCGCAGATCGTGCGCGATGTCGCTCGACACTTGGCGCAAGCTTTCGACCAAAGCCTGCACCCGATCGAGCATCACGTTCAATCGCTCCGCCAAACGATCGAGCTCGTCGCCGGAACCGCGCACGTCGATCCGTTCGCTGAGGCGCCCGTCGATGATTCGTCCCGCGGTGCGATTGATCCGCTCGACGCGCCGTAAAAAAGCGGTGCTGGTGAGCCAACCGCCGGCGATGGCCAACACCACCGAGAGGCCCGCGGCCCAAATAAAAGCTTCGGTGAGCGATTCGAGCAGCTCCTCGTGTTCTTCGCGAACCTCGGCGCTGAGCTCGCCGTCCTCCAGCAGATCTGCGCTCGTGTCTTTGACATCTTGGTGGATGAAGAAAAAAAGCGCGCCGCTCGAGAGCAGGAACCACAACGCATACGCCAATGAGAGCGTGAAGGTGCTGGTGCGAAAAATTTTAGGCAGGCTCACGGAGCGAGTACCCCACGCCGCGAAGCGTGACCAACAGCTCCGCGCTGAAACCGCGATCGATCTTCGCGCGCAGCCGGCTGACGTGTGTCTCGACGACGTTCGTCCCGGGATCGAAATGAAACTGCCAGACGTTCTCCAGCAACATGGTGCGGGTGACCACTTGCCCCGCGTGTCGCAAGAGATATTCGAGGAGGGCCAGCTCGCGCGGTTTGAGCTCGATTTTTTTTCCGTCGCGGGTCACTGTCCGCGAGAGCAGGTCGAGCTCCAGATCGAAGACGCGGAGCACCGTGGGCGCGTCGCTGATCGGTGGCCTTCTGGATAGGGCGTTGAGTCGCGCCAATAATTCGGCGAAGGCGAACGGTTTCACCAGATAATCGTCGCCGCCCGACTCGAGCCCTTCGACACGATCGTCGATTCCGCCGAGCGCGGTGAGAAACAACACCGGCGTACGGATACCGGCGCCGCGCATCGCTTTCACCATGGCCAAGCCGTCGAGGCTTGGGAGCATGCGATCCGCGACGATCACGTCGAACGACGATTCCATGGCGAGGAACAAGCCGTCTTTGCCGTTCATCGCGACTTCGACGGCGTGTCCGTGCTCCTTCAGACCGCGGCGGATGTACTCCGCCGTATCTGGGTCGTCCTCGACCACCAGGAGCCGCATCGCCATGGAATCTACACCTTCGGAGTCCGGTCAAAATAATCTTGCCATCTGGACCGCCGATCCATCTCCACCGGCTGCGTTACTCCTCCGTACCAGGCACGCAAGCATGGCTTGTCGGAAAGCCTTGCCGGTGGAGCGCCTCGGCGGTCGAGACAGCAAGCTTATTTCGACCGGATTCCCTTGGTCTCCTTAAAGGACCCGGCCCGTCTCCGGATCGATGCGCACTTCGACGATCTTGCCGCCGGCGTAGACCTCGATTTCGAAGTACGAACGTCCGTCTTTTTTTGCCTCGATCTGGCCTTCGATCGCTTTGCCGGAGGTTTCGCGCTCCGCGGCGGTGATCGCTTCCGCGAGGCCGATCTTCGCGCGCGCGATCGCATGCACTTCTTTTTCGTCGTCGCCGCGGTAAGTCTCGGCCGACTGTGCGTATGCCAAACCGCTGCCGAAGACGCCCGCTGCCGCGGCTGCAAGAACGAGTGTTTTGAGCTTCGATTTCATTCGCCCAGCATAACCGTCCGACCTGTCTTCAGCTTCGGCGGCAACTATACAAAACGGTAATGTTAGAGTCCGCCGCAAAATAATCTGCCCATCTAGGCCGCCGATCCATCTCCGCTGGCTGCGTTACTCTTCCTCGCTAGGCGCCCAAGCATAGCTTCGTCAGAAAGCCTTGCCAGCGCAGCGCCTCGACGATCGAGATGGACAGCTAATTTTGCGGCGGACTCTTAGCGGTTCGCGTCGAGCTCGCGTTGGAGCTGAGCGAGGAACATCTCCAAGGCCATGCGTGCGAGCTGAGGTGCTTCGCTGTTCTGGAGATCGCCGCCTAAACCCCGACCGAGCGCCATCACCGAGCTCTGCCAGCGATCGATGAACGCTTGGGGATTGGTGATCTGCCCGGTCTGGGGATCGATCGTCAGACCGATCCCGCGCGCGAAGGTCTCATAGCGGTTTTGCCAAGCGGGACCGTTCGGATCGAAGGCCGCCGACAAGGAGCCCGCGAGATCGCCGCCGCGCGGATCGATGCCTGCGCCGGTGATGACGAAAGCCATCATGTCGCCGTTCAGATCCTCGAACGGCATTTCGATGCCGTAACCGCGTGCTGTCCTTTCGGACAGGGTGCCACCGCTCTTGATCGCGATGCCCACGACCGCGCCGAGATCCCCGAGCCAGGTCACGGCGTTCATCGCGGTGATCAGATTCGGATCCGTGCCGGCGAAGCGGAGCGCGATGTCGTAGAGCGGTACGTTCACTCCGGTCTGCGGATGAAAAGCTCCGTCCAGCCCGGCGATCACGTGATCGAGCCCGAATTCCGCCGGAAATTGGCCGTGTCTTGCGCCCGGCAAGATGTCGACCATCGGCGAGACGTAACCCTTTCCTTGGCGCGAGAGAAAGAGGATCGCTTCCGAGAGCGCGGCGTCGCTCGCAGAGATTCCGTTCGCGTCCGCGGGATAGACACCGAGATCGTGAATCTCGGAGCCGATGAGGCCGGCATCCGCGAGGAAGGGATCGAGCAGCGTCGGGTAGTAGATCTCGCGCAACGCGGAGACCATCGTTTGATTGTCATAACCCCAGTACGTTTGCAGCGTGTCGATGTGTTGAAGCGATTCGTCGATGGTCACTGATCCTCGGGACAGGGTCGCTTCGAGCTGTACCCACCCTTCGGCGTCGAGGAAGCTGAGCCGCAGATCGGCGAGCGAAAAGCCGAAGTCTGTTTGCACAAAACCTGCGCCGATCATCGACAAGCTGCGGCCCATAGGTGTGTCGAGACCGGCGGCCGCCGCGATCGCCGCATTGCCCGCGGCCCGAGCTTCCGCACCGTAAGGACTGGCGGGGCCTGCGCGCATCGTGAGATCCGAGAGCTGCGCCGCTTCCTCGAGGAACATCTCTACCGCCGCTTTTTGGAGCTGCGACGAACCGGATAAAGCGATCGCCCTGCCGACGTGCTCCACCCCGCCGGCACCGTAACTTCCGAGCGACGACAAACGTTCGGGCGCGTTCAATACGGTTTGCAACATCGCCGCGGTGCCCGCCGGATCGTGCGCCGCGCGTGTTTCGTAGACCTGGCCAAAAGTCTCGGCGATGAGCGGATGCTGATCATGCAGGCCCACAAAACCGAGCAAGAGACCGACCGCTTCGGGCGTGTGTTCGAGCAACGCGTTCATCAGCGCGGCGCGGTCTTCGGGCGTGCGGGAGGCGAGCTCTCGATCGAGCCGTTCAGAAGCGTCGACGATCCCGCCGGTCATCACGCCCGAGGCGAGCTCTGCCGCGAGCTGCTGATCCTCGCTGTCGGCGAAGAGTGAGCTCTCGATGGCCTGTGCCGCTTCGGGACCGACCAGCTGCGCCAGCTCCCGAATACGCGCGCGGCCTTCGTGTTCGCTCATGATGCGCGCATAATCTTCGGCTGAGATGCGGGCGAGCTCTTTGTAACCCGCGGGCGGCGGTTCGCCGGTGGCGACGAATTCGACGTGATCCGTTCCGTCTTCATCGCGAAGGAAGACCACCTCGCCGCTCGAGCCCGCATCGATCGCTTGCTCCGCCTCTTGGTAGGCGACATCGATACAGCTCGCTGCATCGTCATAAAGATCGGCTTCCGCGATCAGCTCGGCGCTCCCCAACGTCGGCCTGGCCGAAGGGACATAACCGTCCTCGACGTCGTAAGCGGCGCTCGGTTCGATCCGTTCCAGCGCGCGATCCAAGGAGGCCACCGAGCTGCCGGTGATCGTCAGGCCTCGGAGCTCAGGCGCACCTTCCACCTGCTCGAGAAAACCTTGTGCGTCGAAGCTCAAGGTTCCGTCGTCCTGGTGGGAGAGATTGTCTTCCACGAGCTCGCGCAAAACGCGCTCTTGTTCCGGCGTCACCGCTTCGGGCAGCTCGACCTCGATCCAGCGCGTGACGACTTCTTCGACGCGGCGGGTGACGGTGACCGTGCGTGTTTCGGTCCCGGAACCGACGGTTTCCTGTGATTGAACGTTTCGGTAAACGGTGACCGAGACCGCGACGCGTTGAGTGCTCATGCTGCCGGCCATCGCAAAGCTGAGGCCAAGCGCGAAGGCGATTCTTCAGCGCTGATGCCGGTTTGCAGGTGTGTGCACTCGAAGGTGCAGATCGGTCACCGCGCCGAAAAGTGCACACTCGGGCCATCGCGGTGTCAAAGCCTAAAGGCCGGCGGCGAACGTGCTGAGAACGCGATTCGGTGAAGACCGCATCTCTTCGAGGATCACCTGTCTGTTGGGACAGCTGTCCTTCCGATCAGGGGTGCATCTCAGCGCCCATTGATCGAAGGCGTCCATTTTTGAGCTCAAGGAAGCCCCTCGCCGGAGTTGGTGCTCGAGCATCGCCAGCGGACGCTCGTGGTGGATCAACAGCGGCAACGCGCCCGCGCTCACCGACACCGAGCTCGGTTCTTTTTTCACCGCCAGGGTCAAAGTTTGGGTCCCGCCTCGGAAGAGCACCTTCTTCACCGCCGTGTCCGCGCGGATCACCAGCGGGATCGGCTCGAGCACGGCCGCGGTCGAAGTGAACACCACCGAGAGCTGTCCTTTCGACCAGGTGTGCTGGACGGCCAGCTCGGGAGGCCGCTCGGCGTAGACCCACTGCTCGAAGAATGGACCGAGCTGCTGCTTCGAGCTTTGCTCCAGCGCCGCCCGCAACATTTCGGTGCGCACCGGTCTCTTCGCGTGTTCTCGTAAAAACGAACGTACGCCGCGCCAAAAGGTCTGTGCTCCGAGCTTCTCTTCGAGCGCCGCCAGCACCAGCTGCCCGCGGGTATAAGGCACGGGTCCTCCGGCCAGGTTCTCGGGGATGGAGCTTTTGTACGCCAGCGGCCGCACCACGCCGCGCCGTTTTATTCGCCGCAGCCGTTGTTCCGCGCGTACGTGTTCGAGCGCTCCTTCGCGATATTGTTCTTCCGCGAATTCCGCGGTGAGAAAATTCGCGAACCCTTCGGCGATCCAAAAGTCGGCCCAATCACCGAGCTGCACCGAGACACCGAACCATTGGTGTGCCGCTTCGTGGATCGCGAACCATGCATCGCGCGGCTCCGACTCCATGATCGCCGCCGTGTTCTCTCCGATCACCGCGAAGCCGGCGCCTTCCTGCGCATCCTGGCCGGGAATGGAGACGACGGTGTAGCCGGCGAAGGGATAAGGAGCCACCAGTCGCTTCCTCAAGAACGCGAACACACTTTTCTCGAGCTTCATCGACTGCAGTTGTTGTCCGCGCACAGTCGCCGCCATGAGTCGAACGGGGCCGTCCGCGGTTTGGGTGAAACGGCCGAGCGCGAAGCCGTACAAATAGTGCGGAGCAGCGAAGGGCAGCGAAAAACGATTCGGTTGTTCTGGGTCGCGGTCGCCGGCCGCCATCATCTCGAAGCCCGCGGGTGCTTCGATTGTCGTTCGCAAAATGGCGGGATCGGCGAGCTCTTCGCGACAGGGCATCCAGGCGCTGGTGTGGTAACGCGCGACCATCCAGCCTTCTTCGATGATGAGCCCCTTCGAGGGCCGCGCTTCGTATTCGATGGAGAGGACCTTCGACGCCGGAAGAAGCTCGATCCGGAGCACGTTGTTTTGATGCGTAAAACGGAGCGAGTCAGCGCCGCGTTTCACCGAAGAAACCGTGATGGAATCGTTTTTCGCGGCGAGCTCGAGCGTGGCCTCCGCGCTGTCGACTTCGAGGCTCAAGGAGGCGCGCAGCACCCTGGCCGGAAGATCAGGTCGCAGCGCAACGTCGTAGGAGAGGACGTTCGGCGCTGCGACCAAGAGCGTCGCGAGGAAGATCATTGCCTGTCCAAAGGATCAGGTCCAAACCACGCCGGTCTGGATACCGACCATACTCTTGTCCGGTGCTAAGCCGACAATGTACGTGGCGAGCAATCCTTCGTCGCCCTTGCCGGTGACGATCACCTTCAGGTCGGTCAAGGAACGCAACATCGCCGTCGTTTTGAACGCGCGATCTGCGAGCGCCGGATCGAGCCGGGCCTCGCCGCCGTCGTACGACGTGCCGTTCACTTCGATGAATCGGCGGAGGTCCTCGGCCTTGAATTTCTCGATCACTTGGATCGAGCGCTTCGGCATCTCGAACGCTTTGCGGAACGAGGCTTCGTTGACCGCTTTGAAGGAGCCTTCGCGGTGAACGGCGCGCAGATCTTGGCCGCCTTCGCTGCCCATCTGGTCGAACTGTTGTCCGCGGACCGCCTTCGAGAGCGTGTCGCGGGTATCGGCGCCGTCGATCGGCATCGCCGAGCTCAAGATACCTTTTTCGATCATCTTGCCGATGAGCAAAAACGCCTTCGCGGAGGTGGAGAAGTTGTCCGCTTCCGCTTTGGAGTAGCCGTTGTTGTTCTTGTCTTTGGCCGCGAGCAAGGTCTCGAGCGCGTAGTCGACCGCCCGGGTGATGTCCGCGTCGGAGATACGTGCGCCGGGCGCCGCGTCGCGGTGATCGATGAAGCTATAGAAGGTGCGAAAGGCGAGGGCCTCTGCGCCGCGTCCTTCTTTTTGCAGCTTGGCCGCAAACGCGTTCGCGTCTTTTTGGCTGGTGATCAGATCCTCTTCGGCCGCTTGGCGGATCATCGTCGCGATGTGAAAGAGGCCGCGCTCCGGCGTCGACTGCGGAATACGCCCTCGCGCCGCTTGAATCTCGAGTTGTTGGCCGAGCTCTACGAGCGCACGGCCCGTCGTCGACATGTTGGCGATCTCTGCGGCGCTGTAGCCGTTGTTGTTGAGGTCGCGGTTCTCGAGCAGCTTCTCCTGCACGTAGCTGCGGTCCTTCTTCAGATCGTAGCCGGTGACCTGATGGCCAGGTCGCGCGTCGCGCGCATCGATCATCTTGAAAACGTATTCGGCGGCGAGCGCTTCCGTCCCGCGCCCGTCTTTCTTCAGTTGTTTGACCAGCGCTTTCGCTTCATCGCGACCGATGCGGCCGTTCTTGCCGCCCGCATCCGTGAGCAGCTGGGTGATATGGTCGTAAGCCTTCATCGGGACGTCTTGCGAAATACGGGTCATGTCTCTCTCCTTGAAACGGGTCTTTCGATCACTTGCTGAGCCGCACGCCGAGCTGGCCGCGCGCGGGTTCGATCATGAGTTGGCCGAGTCGCGACAAAAGGCGGGCATCGCCGATCATCGCGGGCTCTTGGGTAGGAGCTCGGCCGTCGAGCATCGCGACGAAGCCCGCGACGCTGAACACCGTGACGCAGTCGCTGTCGAAGTCGGCGTCCGCGGTGAGCGCGTCCGGGCTTTGGTGATCGCCGAAGCGGATCCTCCAGGCTCCCGCGCCCTCCACGAACAAGGACAACGTTCCGCTGACGCGATCGAACAGATCGCGACGCTTTTGGATCAGCCACGGAAGCTGCTCCTCGAAGAACGCCAAGACGCGCGCGCTGGTCACGGAATGATTTTCGGAACATCCCTGTGTGTAGTTGTGTGACAATGTAACGACGCCTAGAACCCCTCAACTTTCCGATAGATGGGGAACCCTGGCTCAACGTGTCATGAACGATCATCACAGATCTTCACACCAAATTTGTTTGACCAAAGTTAGTGAACGGTTACTAAACAACTCCTATGGCGCGGCCCCGTTTGGTCAGTGACGAACAGATTCTGACCGCGACCCGCACCGCTGTGGTGGAGAAAGGCGCGCAGGTTTCGTTGGATGCGGTCGCGCAACAGCTGGGCATTTCATCGCCCGCGCTGATCAAACGTTTTGGAACGCGACAAAACCTCCTACTCGCCGCGCTCTCTCCGAACCTGGAGTCGCTGGACGCGATCTTCGAAAGGCCGGTCGACGATTCGCCGATCGAGGGCCAGCTCGGAGCGGTCATCGCACGGCTGGCTCATTATTTTCTCGAGACGATGCCGCACCTGATGACACTTCGTGAATGCGGCATCTCGCATGACGTTCTCCAGGAGCGCATCAAAGCGCCGATACCTCTGAAGGCGGTGACCGGCCTGAAGCGTTGGCTCGGGTCGCTCCATGCGCGCGAGCTGATCGAGGGAGATATGTTGGAGACGGTCGCCATGGCGGTCGTCGGGGCGGTGATGACCCGCGTCATCTCGGCGCACCTCGCACAACAAGCGTGGCCCCCCAAGGCGCAGCGCAAATTTCAGACAGAGCTGGCGGCGTTGTTTACGCGCGCGCTGGCACGGACACCTGAGAGCCGTACGACGAAGGCCGTTTCGCGGAAGAACGATCGAACGAGGACATCGAAGTCATGAAACATCGCCCACTGTATCTTGCACCGCTCCTGCTGGCGTTTGCCGGCTGCTCCAAAGCTGAGCCCGATGCGACCGCCGCGCCGGCAAATCCCACGAAGGTGGTGGCCGCGGTCAAAGTCGAGACGGCTCCGGTGACGATCCAAAAAATGCCGAAACATCTCCGGCTGACCGGCTCTGTCCTTTCGGACAGGACGTCGGAAGTGGCGGCGAACGTCGCGGGACAAGTCGTTGCGACCTACGTCGAACGCGGCCAGCCGGTGAAACGTGGACAACCGATCGCGGTCGTCGATTCGAAGGCGGCTGGTTTCCAAGCCGCGGCTGCGTTGGCGCAGTCGAAAGCGGCCGATACGCAGGTGCAGCTCGCACGTGAAGATTGTGCGCGCGCCGATACCTTGTTTCAGCAAGGAGCGCTCGCGAAGTCGGAGTACGAGCGGCAGAAGACCGCGTGTTCCGCGCAGCTGTACAACGCGAACGCGGCGCAAGCGCAGGCCGATCTCGCCGGCAAGCTCGCGGGCGACACCACCATCCGCGCGCCGATCGACGGCATCATCGGAGAACGTTTCATCAACATCGGCGAATACGTGACGCCGAATGCCCGCGTCGCCAGCGTCTTTGCGATCGATCAAGTGCGGATCAGCATCAGCGTTCCCGAGAACGCGATCGCGCAGGTCAAAGAAGGACAGACGATCGACGTGCGCGTCGCGGCGTATCCGGATCGCGTCTTCCCGGCGGTTGTCCGTTTGGTCAGTCCGGCGCTGCGTGCACAGACGCGCGACCTGATCGTGGAAGCGTTCGCAGAGAACAAAGATCACGCGTTGATGCCCGGAATGTTCGCCACGGTGTTGTTGACCATCGGTGAGGAAGATCAGCCGACGGTACCTGTCCAAGCGATCAAAGCGGACGGCACTGTTCGCCGGCTCTTTTTAGCGAAAGAGAATTCGGCTTACGAGATGGTGGTGCATACGGGCGTCCAAAAAGATGGCCGCATCGCCGTGCTCGAACCGCTGACCGAGAGCGACAAAGTGATCCTCGCGCCTCCGCCGGGTCTCCAAGACGGCACCACGATTCAGTGAGCTGAGCGCTTCCGAGCAAAGAGGTAAATTATGCAATGGCTGGCTGAGATATGTGTCCGGCGTCCTGTTTTTGCGTCCGTTTTGTCCCTCGTTATCCTCGTCGTCGGCGGCGTGTTCTACACGCAGCTCGGCGTCGACCAGTACCCGAAGATCGATATCCCGGTGATCATCGTCCTGACCACCTTGCCAGGAAGCTCGCCGGAGGACGTCGAGCGCGAGATCTCGGATAAGATCGAAGGCGCCGTCAACACCATCAACGGCATCGACGAGCTGCGCAGCATCTCCTCGGAAGGTGTTTCGCAAGTCATCATTCAGTTCGTTCTCGAGAAGAACGTCGACGTTGCGGCCCAAGAGGTTCAACAAAAAATCAACGGCGTGCTCGCCGAGCTCCCCGAAGGAATCGATCCGCCGGTGGTGCAGAAGTTCGATCCCGACGCGCAACCGATCATCTTTATCGCGCTGAACGCTGTCTCTCCCGACGGCCAAGAAGTCGACGTCCGCGACATCACCGACATCGGTGATCGCGTGGTGCGCCGCCGCTTGGAATCGGTGAACGGCGTCGGTGAAGTGAAGTTGATCGGCGGTCGCAAACGTCAGATTCAAGTCTCCGTCGATCCGCTCGCGCTGCGTTCGCTCGGCATTTCGCCGGCGGAGGTTGCCGCTGCGATCAACGCGCAGAACCTGACCTTGCCTGGTGGCCGAGTGGACACCAGCCGCGACTACCTCACGCTGCGCGTCGCCGGCCGCGTGACCAGCCTCGACGAATTGCGTGGCATCATCGTGCGCGAACAAAACGGCCGGGCGATCCGTCTCGACGAGCTCGCCACGGTGGAGGACGGTGTCGAAGACATCACCACCTCCGCGATGTGGAACGAAGCGCGCACGGTGCTGCTCGCCATCCGCAAACAATCGGGCACGAACACCGTCGCCGTCGTCGACGCGATCAAAGAACGTATGGCGGAGGTTCAAGAGGAGCTCCCCGACGGTTACAAGCTCGCGGTGCAGCGCGACGGCTCGGACGTGATCCGCACCGGTGCTGAATCGGTGACCGAACATTTGATCCTCGGCTCGATCCTTGCGGCGATCATCGTGCTCATCTTCCTCGGTAACGTACGTTCGACGTTCATCGCGGCGGTCGCGATTCCGACGTCGATCGTCGGCACGTTCGCGATCATGCGTCTCGTCGGTTATACGCTGAACTCCATCACGTTGCTCGCGTTGGCGCTCGCTGTGGGTATCGTCATCGACGACGCGATCGTCGTCTTGGAAAACATCTTCAAACAGGTCGAGGAGAAGGGTCTCGATCCGAAGGAAGCGGCGATCGTCGGCACGCGCGAGATCGGTCCTGCCGTCATGGCGACGACGTTGTCGCTGATCGCGGTGTTCGTGCCGATCGCCTTCGTGGCCGGCATTCCGGGGCGATTTTTGGCGAGCTTCGGCATCACCATGAGCTTCGCGATCGCTGTGTCGTTGTTCGTCAGCTTCACTCTGACCCCGATGCTCGCGGCGCAGTTGTTGAAGAAGAAGATCGCCGGACATCACAAACGTTCGTTCCTCGAACGCGTGGTCGACGTCGTCTACAAGCCGATCGAACGTGCGTACGCCGTCGCGCTGCGCTTCTCGATGACGCACCGTTGGGTGATCGTCGTGGCTTCGGTCCTGGTGTTGATCGCCACGGTCCCGCTCGCCGGTGCCGCGCGCAAAGGATTCTTGCCGATCGACGATCGCGCGCAGTTCGAGGTCATCGTGCGTTTGCCGGAAGGCCGCAGCGTCGCGGCGACGGAGCTCGTCGGACAACGTGTGGCGCGGATGATCCGCGAAGAAAAAGAGGTCGTGGCGACGCTGATGACGGTGGGCGACGATCCCGCGCAGACGTCGAATCAAGCGCGCATCTACGTGAAGATGTCGCCGCCGGACCAACGCAAGGTCAGTCAGAACGACTTCAAAGATCGCGTGCGCAACAAGCTGCTTCCGGTGCTGCCGAAAGAGTGGCGTGTGAACGTCGCGGACGTGAACGACTTCGGCGGCGGTCAACCGACGCAACGTGTGCAGTTGTTGCTCGCGGGTCCGGATCTGAAGATGCTCGAGAAGGCGAACGCGGACATCATGAAGAAGCTGCATGCGCTTCCGGACGCGGTCGACATCGACTCGTCGATGGTCGTCGGCAAGCCGGAGATCGAGATCACCGTCGATCGCGCCAAGGCAGCGGATCTCGGTGTGCAAGTGGTCGATGTGGCTCGGGCGCTCCAACTGTTGGTCGCCAGTCAGAAGGTATCGACCTTCGCGGAGCGCGGCGAGCAGTACGAGATCCGCATGCGTGCGACCGAAGAATATCGCACCAACCAAGAGGCGCTTCGTCTGTTGACGGTGCCTTCACGAAAGGTCGGGCTGGTGTCGCTTGCGGATGTGGTGACGATGAAACCGCAGTCGGGTCCGTCGTCGATCTTCCGTTACCAGCGCGAACGTCAGGTGACGTTCATGCTGAACGGTAAGCCAGGCGCGGACGAAGGTGCGTTGACCGAAGCAGCGATCGCCACGGTGCAGAAGGCGAGCCCGGGCAAAGGATTTTCGGTGAAGCCGCAAGGTCAGACGAAGCTGATGCGCGAGACGGGTCTGTCGTTCATCTTCGGACTACTGGCGTCCTTCGTCTTCATGTATTTGATCCTCGCTGCGCAGTTCGAGTCGTGGCTGCATCCGATTACGATCTTGTTGTCGCTGCCGCTGACGCTGCCGTTTGCGATCTTGTCGATCATTCTCTTTCGGCAGGCGCTCGACCTCTACAGCTTCCTGGGCATCTTCGTGTTGTTCGGGGTGGTGAAGAAAAACGGCATTCTGCAGATCGATCACACGAACAACCTGCGCGAAGCCCAGCGACCGGAGCTGGAGAAGGCCTTGGCGGGCGTGCGTGATCGCAAGGAAGAAAAGGCGATCCGCAAGAAGTTCCGTCTCGAAGCGATCATGAAGGGCAACTTGGATCGTCTGCGACCGATCTTGATGACCACCTTCGCGTTCGTGGCCGGCATGATTCCGCTGGTCACGTCGCAAGGCATCGGTGCGGGCTTCAACCGCGCGACGGCGGGTGTCGTCGTCGGCGGACAGACTTTGTCCTTGGTGTTGACGCTGCTCGCGGTGCCGGTGGCGTATTCCTACTTCGATGATGCGTCGCACGCGGTCTGGCGTGCATGGAGCTTCATGAAGCGAAAATTCAGCAGCGGGGATGAGGCGCACGCGGCGGAAGAGGTGAGCAAATGATCGCGCTTGTTTTGATGCTCGCGGCGCAGACTTCGACCGCGAGCTCTCCGGTGACACTCGCGAAGCTGCTGGAGGCTGCGGAGAAGAACAACGTCGATCGCCGCATCACGCGGGAGATCTACCGGCGCACGCAGGCGGAGTACCGGCAAGCGTGGACGTCGTTGTTGCCTTCGCTCTCGGTGCAAGCCGGGTGGACGCACAATCAGTACGAGGTGGAGATCGGACCTGCACCGCCGCTGATCCCGGAGGCGGCGGTGATCCAGTCGAAAAATCAGCTCGATCTGATCGCGCGCCTCGATCTCCCGCTGATCGACACCACGCGTTGGATGCTAATGGGAGCCGCGGATGCGGCGCGTGAAGCGGCGTTGGAGCGCGAGCAGCTGACGCTCGATCAAGTGAAACGCGGCGTCGCTTCGGGTTGGTATACCTATGCGGCGGCGCTGATGTTGCGCGAGACCGCGGAGCGTTCGGTGTCGCTCGCGGAAGCGCAACACAAGCTGACCGAGATTCGCTTGAATTCGGGCGCGGTGCCGGAGCTCGATCTGTTGCGCGCGCGTGCAGAGCTCGATCGCAATCGCCAATCGGTGGCCGATGCCAATCGATTGATCGCCATCGCGCGGCACAACCTGGCCTCTTTGACAGGTATGGATCCGGGCGAGGTCGCCGAGCTGCCGGAGTCGGTGCTCGAGCAGCCCGCGCCTCTCGAAGAGATGCAGTCGCGGGTGGATGAGCTGCCGGCGGTGCGTGCGGCGCTCGGGGATCAGCGTGCGGCGGAGAAGCTGGCCACCGCGGCGAAGCTCGCTTTGGTTCCGGTGGTCGGCGCGAGCTTCACCGAACGTGTGACGAACGCGGGCGGCTTCAGCGGTGAAGCGGCGACTTATACCCTCGGCGTGAACCTCGGCTGGCGCCTCGATGTACCCGTGTTTCAAGGCATGGACGTGGCTTCCTCGTATGCGGCGATCGCGGCGCTGGCGGTGGAAAAAGCGCGGCTCGTGGCGCTCGACCAGATCAATATCGATTGGCAGATGCTGACCGCGGCGCTGGTCAAGGTGTCGGCGGCGAAGACGCAGGTGGAAGCTGCGACGCGCGCGCGTGCGGTGGCGGCGACGCGATACGAGGTCGGTGCGACGACGCAGATCGAGCTGATCCAAGCGGATCGCGATCTGTTCAGCGCCGAGTTTCTCGAGATCCAAGCGCGCAGCGAGCTCGCCTCCGCGCGTGTGTCTTTGTTGTTGTCCTCGGGCTTCCCGCTCGTCTTGCCGAACTGATCCAAAGATCAGTTGGGCAACCGTTCCGCGATGGCGATCCCAAACGCCACCAGCAAAAAACACACGCGGAGCGTGCCGGCGTAGAGTCCCATCAGATCCATCCGCGGTGTCAGAGCTCGCAGCTGGTCGTGCTCGGGCGTGAACAGCCGCCGTCCCGCGGGGCTCGCCAGAAATAGGATCAAACGTGCGCCGACCCACAGGCCGATCAGCGGCACGATCATCAGCGGTATCGCAGCGAAGAATCCGGCGAGCCGTGCGCGCGGACGAAAGCGGCGCAGGCCGATGGCGGTCGCCGCATACGCGAGCGTCGCGAGGGCGAGGAGCAGGGCGCTGGCCGGCTGAAACGTTTCTTTTGTGCTGAAGAGGACGTACGCGACAAACAGCAGGCCGAGAAACAACGCGACCACCAGCAGCGTGCCGCAGAGCTCAAAAAGCGTGATTTCGGCGTCTCGGTACAAGGAACGATCTTTTTCGGCGGTTGCCAACTCGGTGAACATGAACGGCCCGACTTCAAGCGCCGTGCCGGACGCCGGCGGTATCTAAGTGTTCGCGCGGACACGGTGCCGGCGTGCGTCCGTCGTCCGGTCGTCCGTCCGGAGCTCCGGACGTTTCCGATTATCGAACGCTGCCGGTCGCGAGGGCCTCAAAAACATGGAATCGCGGCCGGTTCGGCTCTTGCTCCTGCCGCCGTTCATGCGGCCTACAGGACAGGATCCGATTCCGCGCACGCGCGTCATCCTCATCTGCGGCAACGGCGACTTCGTGCGAATCCACGAACATCGCGCTTGGACGGTGGTTTACGCGCGCTCCGTTCAGGAGCTGATCGCGCGCCTGCGCATCGGGATGATCGACGCGGCGGTGATCGAAGAAGATCCTTGGCCGGGCGCGGAGCTCTTGGGCATCGCGCGGGAGCTGCGCGCGCAAGGGATCGGTATCGTCGTCGCGGCACGCACCAAGACGGCAGCGGAACGAGGGCTGCGCGAGCATCCAACCGTGTTGCTCGGCTCGCCCGCGTCGCGGAGCCGGCTCGGCGAAGCGATCGCGCTCGCGTGTTTCGAGACCGATCTCGTGCAAGCGACCACCGGTGAGCTGTTTCGTTCGCGCTTCACACCTCCCGCGACGCCGCGCGTGCGTTACATCGAGAAGGCAGGCGCGTTCGAACCGTCGAAGAGCACGATGAGCTACGTCTTCGGGGACCTCGAGCTGCCGTCCCCGGACGTGCCCGAGCTCTATCCTGATGAATGGATCGAGGAGCGAAGAACGGTCGCGTTCACGCCGCCCGCAGAGCTGCTCGCGTCCTTGCGCGCACAACTCGAGCCCGTAGCACCGGCAAATCATGCTTGGAGGAACGCCGGGTGGGTGGTGCTCTTCAGTGTGGTGATCATCGCAGTTGCACTGTTTTGGCACCGCTTCCTTCGCTGAAGATATTCAGTTTACGAACTGTAAAGGTTACGGTGAACAGTTCGTAAACATGCGCGATTTTTGAAGAATCGGCGCAACTGTCCGCTCCGCTCGCCGACAACGCAATGGTCATGCAAACACAACTGCGATGTTCAGTGATCGCTGTACTCAGCCGGACGGAGAGAGATTATGCGCTCGACGCGACCGTGCTCGCCCGCCTGGGAGAAAGCGCACTTCAAAACAAACACGCGAAAGAAGAGCTCGCGTCCTTGGTGGCGCTTATGTTGGTGCTCGAGGACCGAGGTCCTCAGGCAGCGCGCGTGATCCGGCGTTGGCTGGAGAACACGCCGGGTGCGCGGAAGGTTCTGGCACAGCTCGCGCCGCCGCGGGTGTTGAGCTTCCGCCGAGAAACGCCGCGCCTGCTCGATCCCCCACCGCCTTGCGCAATACCGGTCGCCTCCTTCCTCGATCCGCTGACGCGTGTGCCGCGGAGGGTCTCATGAGCGGCGGAATCCGAGTCGGAGTTGGTGCGCCGCAACCTGTTCCTTCGCTCCGTAGCCCCGTCGACTTGGAAGCGCTCTCCGGCGACGTCCCCTTGGTACGGATCGAAGCGGAAGCCGCGCGGATCGCAGCGGGCGGGGACGGTTATGACTTTCTGCCCGTGGGCCCGCGGAGTACGGGCCTGCGCGACGAGGTGGATCGCATGATGGCCGATCCGCGCTACGATCCATCGCTCGCCGCGTTGATCGACGACCTCGTCCATGCACAACCGGGCGCCGATCAGCCACTGCGGCAACAGATCATCGAACGTTACCAGCGGGTCGGCGATATCGTCGGTGCCTCCGCGCTCCATAACGCGCTCAGCGACGTGCTCGAAGAACCGCGCATGCCCGAAGATCGGCGCCAGGAGCTGCGGCGCGAGCTGTCGCGGTACGCGATCCTTGGGGGTGCGGAGTCGGTCGGTGCCATGCGTGGCGCGCTGATGGGCGCCGGCGGCGTCTTCGGGCCGATCATGCCGCGCGCGCCCCGAGCTGCAGCCTCGGCCGCGCCTCCGGTGGCTGTCCCTCCGGCCACTGTACCTTTGGCCACGCGTGCGGCGGCCCCGTTCACCGCGGTGACCAGCCCGGCGGAGATGTCGCGGCGCGCGAGGGAGTTTCAGCAGCCGCACAGCCCGGAATGTCTCGATGACTTTTTGCACGATTACCTGGCCTCTCGGACAACGCGGCAATTCGGTGAAGGCGCCACTCGGACTGCGCCGATCCCGCTGAGTTATGGGCTCGGCGACGAGGTCCGTTATCCGACGTTCGCTCGCCAACTCGAAGGCGCCAACGCGGTGCTGCGCAGGACGACGGGCGAAGAGCTGCGTGTGGTCCCCGGACAGTTTGCATCAGCGCGGGAGGTCACTCGACATCTCGAAGGAATGCGACTTGCGCCCGGGTCGCGTGGGTTGGTGATCGGCGTGGACACGCCCGGTGTCGAGAATCATGCGATGCGCTACGTGATCGGTCCCGACGGCCGCGCGCGGATCGAAGGTGCCATGGGCATGACTCACCAGGACTACCGCATCTACACGCCGCTGCTGCTTCCTTGAGTCCCTCATCGCGACCCCTTTTGGCGGCACGGGCGCCGAAAAAAATGGGCATTTGGCCCCGGTCGCGGCCCCGGATCGAAGCCGTGTTCGATCGTCACAGTTCTTGAAGCGCAAGCGGACGTTCCGTGATTCTGGTGAGCAGCGACCGCCGTTTCCGACCTGCGCGCGGGATCTCTCACCACGGACAGCTTGGAGAAACGGCCCGTGCCTGAGGATCGTGACCGTCATGAGCTGGCTCTTGCCCGCAAAGAACATCGTCTTCGGGTCGATTTGTTGAGCGCTGCGGTGGGTGCTGTTACGCTTCAAAAGCGCAGGATGACCGAGGCGATCGCAACGAGCGGACATCATGTCCTGGTGATCGAGGATGATGAGGACTTTCGCGAGATCGTCTGCGACGGGCTCCGCGACTGGGGTGCGCACGCGTGGGCCGCCGAGAATCGAGATGCCGCGCTGGCGTTGATCGCGTCGGGCAAACGACCTTCGGTCATTGTCATGGATCTGATGATGCCCGGCATGGACCCAGACACCTTTTTGCACCGGCTCTCAGAAGAAGGGTTCGAGGATACGCCTCTGATCATCATGTCGGCGGCAGTCGCCACGCGGTACGAGCCGCGGCCCTCGCGGAGCTTCGTGCGACTCAATAAGCCGTTCGCCTTCGATCTTTTGCTGGAGCAGATCGAACGTTCGAGCGACTAGGCGATTTTCCCCCGAACAGCGTAATCTTCGCGCGTGCGCCGTTTTTTCGGCTTGGTGCTCGTGTGTGTCGCCTGTGCGGAGAAGTATCCACTCGATGAGGAGCTCCGTTTTCATCACCTCCAGGCGATCGGTACGCACAACAGCTATCATCTCGAACCGGAGTCTCCCTTCGACGACTCCCACCGGTACTCCCACGCGGCGCTCGATGTGCAGTTGGAGCTCGGAGCACGGCAATTCGAGCTCGATCTCCATCTGACGGCGACCGGTATATTTGAAGTGTTTCATCTGCCGGGAGGTGTCGACTCGGAGACGACCTGTTTGAAATTCACCGACTGTCTACAGGTGATGAAAAACTGGTCCGAGGAACACGACGAACATCTCCCTTTGATGGTCTGGCTGGAGCCGAAAGACGAAGACTTCGATTGGGCGGACGCACGGTATCAACCGATCTTTGGGCACTACGAAGCGTTGGAGGCGGAGGTCCTGTCCGTTTGGCCAGCAAAGAAGGTGATCAGCCCGGACGAGATCCGCGGCGCCCATGCGACGTTGCCGGAGGCGATCGAAAGCACAGGTTGGCCGGCGCTCGGTGCGCTGCGCGGGCGTATCATTTTCGCGCTGCTCGACAGCGAAAATCACCGTGCCGCCTACTTGCAGCCGGCCGCGAACCTCGCCGGGCGGCTCTTCTTCGTGGCCACCGCGAGCACCAGCGAACCCTCAGCGGCGCTCTTCAAAATCAATGATGCTCGTTCGGACGCAGCCCGTATCGCCGAGCTGGCCGCCAAACATTACCTGATCACCACGAATGCCGACTCTGTCGGTGAAAGTGACGCGTCGAACCTGAACCGACTTCAAGCCTCACTCGACGCAGGCGCACACTTTTCGAGCACCGATTTCATCGGCGGTGAAGGTTATCGGGCCGAGATTCCGGGCGGGGCGCCTGCGCGCTGCAATCCGCGCACGGCGCCGGTGCGGTGTACCGCCGCGGACATCGAAGCATTGGACCGGTAGGGGCTCAGAACGGACGGCAGATGAACGCGTGGTGGGTCTCGTCGGTACCGAGATACGAGATACCGATGATGTCCCCGTGACTGTTCATATGCGCGGGATATGTATAGTCGCCGCCGAAAGAGCCGAGGTCCACGAGGGTGCCGTCCTTCCACGCGAAGGTGCGTTCTTGGACATCTCCCGACATCGCCGAGACACCCATGACCACACCGTCTGCGTTCAATCCCTGCGACAAGCTGTAGCTTCCACCCAAAGTGCCGATATCGGTCATCACGCCCGATTCGTAGACGAACGCATGAAGCTCACCATATGCAGTGTCCGAATGTCCGGCGATGAACGCGCCCGCAGCGTAATACGCAGAACCGTTCGCGCCACCTAAAGTGCCGAGATCGATCATGCCGCCGCCGTAGCTCCAAAAGAAGGGATGATTTTGACCCGAGCCGGTGCGCGAGCTTCCGACGATCTGTCCGCCGTCGCTGATGAACGCCGGTTGTGTATATCCGCCGCCGAGGGAGCCGAGCGCGGTGAAGACGCCGTTCTTCCAGGCAAAGGCACCGATCGCCGGAGACGCGTTCGGCCGATCGTATTGCACGATCACGCCGGTCTCGGAGAGCAGCGGTGCCGTCACCTGATTTGCGGCATAGAGATGAAGCTCGGTCATCACGCCGTTCTGCCAAGCGAAGGCTGCGTATTTTCCGTCGCTCCTTTGTGCATATCCAGCTACGAGACCGTCGTCATTGATCGAGTAGGCAACGCTCGCCGCACCGCCCAAAGTGCCGAGATCGATCATTCCGGTGCCCAAGCTCCAATAAAATGCACGATAGGCGCCGGCCGCATTATACGCGTGACCGACGACCTCACCATTTTCGTTGATGTCACTCGGATAGACGATGTCTGCGCCCAAGGTGCCGAGATCGATCATCCCGGTGGTGTCGCTGTAGAAGAAGCCGTTCGCGGTCATGTCGCCGTAGTGTGAAGATTGCCCGACGAGATCGCCGTTCTGATTGAAACGCATCGGGTAACTTTCGGAGCCGCCGAGTGTGCCGAGGTCGAGGATCGATCCGCCGATCCACAAAACAGCGCGCCATTGGCCGTACGCATTTTGTGCATAGCCGCCGATGCGCCCGCTATCGGTGATGAAAAACGCCTGACTGCTGTCGCCGCCGAGTGTGCCGAGATCGGTGATACATCCGTATTGCGCTCTCGCTTCGTAGGCGAAGAGGGAGCAGCATAGTGTGCTGAGCAAAGTCGTGTAGCCCGGTTTCATGATGGGTTGTGCTCGTAGACGAGACCCGGCAAGAGCGTCAACGCGGGCGGTGATGTGTGCGGACGAGCGACTCGAAAAGAGCTCAGCGGCGATCGACTCGTGTACATTCGAGCGAAGTGGACAGACGTAGGTTATTCGAGCTCCTCGGGTCCATCGCCGCCACACGCACCGAGCGCGAAGGCGACATAGGAGAGGAGGGTGAGCATCGAACGTTTCATGAGGCGGGAGATATCAACGTTCGTGCCTGCCGATCTGGCGGGAATTTACGGCGACCGCTGGCCTGCGGACAGGGGCGTTGCCCGTGAGCCGGCCCACTTTTGCCACCTGTCCGAGAGAACAGGATGCCGCAAACACCGCGGGGCATTAGGGTGCCGGTATGGATATCCTGGAGAGCCTCGAGGTCCGCTGGTTCCTCGATGAACGAGATCCCGCCTACGCGCCGATCGATGCCTGGTTCGCCGCCGCGGAAGCGGAAGGTGAACGCACCGACGACTATCTGTACACGGGCCGCCGCGACCTCGGCTTCAAGTCGCGAAAGGCGAAAGGTGCAGCCGTCAAAGTCGAGACAAAATATTTGCTGGGGTCCCTGGGCGCGGTCGAGCTCGCACCGAAAGTCAGCGGATGCCTGGAGCGCTGGAAGAAGCTCTCGCTCTCGCTCGACGATGCGAAGCTACAACAACAGGGAGAGTGGCTCTCGTTGAAGAAAGAGCGCCGGCTGCGCAAATACGCGTTCGAGAACGGTCAGGCGCGCGAAGTGAAGATCAGCGAGCGACCGGCCGCGGGCTGCGGCGTGGAGCTGACGATCTTGTCGTTCGAGCGCGGCGGTCGCGCGCAAAAAACAGCGACCCTCGGCTTGGAAGCGTTCGGGCCCGAAGTGGAGCTCTTGCCGGCGTTCTTTTCTGTCAGCCGCGGCGTGTTCGGTGAGCTGGGCGTCGAGCTGCCTGCTGTTCGCTCGGACAGCTACCCCGGATGGATGATGTCGTTTGGTTGATCAGCCGCGGCGTTTCTCTCGCTCGGTCGCGCTCGGTAACTTCAGCGCCAGGAAGGTTTCGGGATCGACGTAGTGATCCCCGATCCGCACCGCGAAGTGGACGTGCGGTCCGGTGGTGCGCCCGGAGTCGCCGGCGGCGCCGATCTTTTGGCCGCGCCTGATCCTCTGTCCCTCGGACACTGCAGTTTTCGCGAGATGAAAGTATGCAGTGTAGAGCTGCGCGCCGTGGTGCACGATCACCGTTTGTCCGGAGTAGAAACAATCGCGGACCAACACCACTTCGCCGTCATTTGCAGAGACGACATTGTCTCCGGTTTTGGCCAACAGATCAGTGCCGAAGTGTTGACTGTTGCGCTTTCCGTTGAAGCGCCGGAACTGACCATATTCGGAGGTCACTCTTCCTCGGTTCGGCCGCTGGAACGGGCGCTGGACTGCGAGTGGGGTATAGGCGCGATCGTACGCTGCGGAGATCAGCTTGTTGTCTTCTTCGATGCGCACTTTGAATTCGCGGGGAGGGTCGACGAAGATCTCTTCCACGTCGATGTCGACTTCGGCGAAAGGGGCCGCGCCGATCTCGAGGGAGTGTTTTAGAGCTTGTTTGTCGGCGAAGCGGACGTCGATCGCCAGCTCACCCGCGGCTTGTTCGACGGGGAGCGCCGCGAGCGCGGCCCATCCGCGTCTGGTTCGATACGGCTCGATGTTCTGTTCGCCGAGCTGCACGCGCGGTGCGGTCTCTTGATCGGCGGCCCCTTCGAGCTCGATCAAGACGGCGTCGCCCGGCTTCGCGGGATTCGGCGCGACACGAATGCTCGGTGCGGCGAACGCGGAGCTCGCAAGACACGAGGAGAGCAGGGTCAGTGCGGCGATCGTTCTCATCGAGCGAGCGAAAGTTGCAGGCGCTGAGCCAGCGGGAGGAGCTGTCCTTTCGACCAGGAGAGGGGTGAAACGCCGCTCGACCCGCCGCCACGGGCGATGGCGACAGCAAGCGAAACGCGCCGTACGCGCAGCGAACGTAGGGTGCGCAGGCGGGCTCGAGCGGCCGCCAACGGACCAAAGACCGCGCGCTATCGTGTTGATCTTCGGCCGAATTTGCGTGGGCTACGTCTCGAGCGCGAGGTGTTGTAAATGAAAGGCGGAATGCGCGCTCATATCTACGCTTTTGTTGTGGTTGCGGCTGCGGTGCTTGTTCGGGAAGCCCACGCTCAGAGTTACACCGTGGCTCGGACCAGCGGTGCCTTCAGCACCATCTCTTCGACCGGTCTGTTGCTCACGCCCAGCGACGCCGACGACGGATTCGCCGAAGTACCCTCCGCGTTCGGTTTCGACTTCTGGGGCACCAATGTTCCTGCGGGCACGCCGATCTATCCGAGCACGAACGGCTTGATCGCCGTGGGCTCGCCGACCACCGACTACGGGAACGTCTCCATCCCGAGCAGCTCGGCGCCGAACGGCTTTCTCGCCGCGTTTTGGGATGACTTGGCGCTGGGTGAGATCGGCGCGATCTACGCCCACGTCCAAGGCTCGAGCGGCTCCCGCGTGCAGATCATCGAATGGAACAACATCGTCCTGCTCTCCACCGGAGTGGACGCCGCCACCTTCCAAGTGCGCGTCTACGAGGGCTCGAACGTCATCGAAGTGATCTACGGCCCCAGCGGTGGCTCGTCGTGGTCAGGGACCGTGGGCATGGAGAGCCCGCTCGGCGATGCGGGGCTCAGCGAGTCGTGCACCCCGGCGTGTCAGACCGCGGACGTCGCGGAAGGCACTGTCCTTCGGTACACCCCGAGCGCCTCGCCGCCGCTGAACGTCGATCTCCTCGTGCTCACCGGTGAATCATTGCCGGCGACGGTACAGGCCGGCTCGAGTCACTCTGTCGACTGGAGCGTGCTCAACAAAGGCGCCGATTCCGCGGGCGCCACCTCGATCGCCGTCTTCGCGCGCCTCGGCGGAAATCCGACGACGTCCGATCTCGAGCTCGCTCGCGGCAGCGTGCAGGCGCTCTCTGCCGGAGGGTCCGCGTCGGGCACGCTGACGGTCACTGCGCCGGGCACCAGCGGTGAGTATTTCCTCGCGCTGATCGTCGATCCCGACGGCAATGTCTCCGAGCTCAGTGAAGGGAACAACAACTTTCCTTTGAACAACATTGTGGTCGAAGGATCAGGTTCGTCGATCGTCGTCACCACGCCGTCCGTCCCGAACGGCTTCGTGAATGAGGCGTATTCGGTGCAGCTCGCGCAGACCGGTGCGACGTCGCCGTTGTGGACGCTCGACAGCGGCACGCTTCCCGCCGGGCTCACCTTGAGCTCGAGCGGCCTCATCTCCGGCACCCCGTCGGCGGAAGGAACGTCCTCGTTCATCGTGCGCGCTTCAGAATCCGGCCTCGAGCCCGGCACGAAACCGTTCGTCATCTTCGTCGCGCCCGCGGACACGATCCGTTTGAGCACCTCGACCTTGCCCGACGCGCTCGTCGGATCCGCGTATACGGCGATGCTCGCGGCTGCGGGCGGAACACCGCCGTACACCTTCGAATTCGTGAGCGGCGCGCCGTCCTGGCTGATGCTCGCCTCAAACGGCGCGCTCAGCGGAACGCCGGACGCGAGTGGAACACATCAACTGCGGATCCTGCTGACCGACGCGGGAAGCGTAAATACTGAAGGCGGGCTCACGCTCATCGTGGTCGATGCGGACGCAGTGATGATCACCAGCCCAGAGACGATCTCCGTGCGCATCAACTCCGACGCGCGTGTCGCCTTGCTCGCTCAAGGAGGTACGCCGCCCTACACCTGGTCTTTGGTACAGGGCGCCCTGCAGGCCGGCCTGACGATCGATCCCACCGGTTTCATCACCGGCCGCGCCACCATGGTTTCCACCGCGACGGTCACGCTCCAGGTCTCCGACATGGGCGGCGAAAGCGACAGCGCAACGGTCTTCGTGAAGGCGGAGAATCGCGCGGCACCCGGCGGCGGTGGAGGCGGCGGAGGCCGCGACCGCAGCGGCTGCAGCTGTCGGGCGGATGGGATCGAGCCGGGCTCCGTGTTGTGGCTGGCGGTCTTCGCCTTGTTCTTCGTGGTGCGCCGGAAGCGTTAAGCGCGAACGCCGAGCGGCTGGCCCGTGCTGGCCGATTCTCCGCTTCCAAACGAAGTCAAAGCATCGAGCCCGAGCGCTGCGGCGATCTCCAAGTGGAGGTCCGCGAGCGGCCGGCGATCCGGCGGAATGATCTCTTGGCCAAAGCGGAGATCCGTTCCCGCGCCGCACAACAACATCGGCAAATTTTCGGTGAGGTGCACGTTTCCGTCGGACATGTCCGAGCCGTAGAGCACCAAGGTCTCTTCCATCAGGTTCGCGGCCTTCAGCTTGTCGAGCAGGTCCGCGAGCAGCTCCACCTGCACGCGATTCATCGCGCGCATGCGGTCGACCGAAGACTGCACGTTTTGGTGATGCGCGCAGGCGTGATGTCCGTTGCCCGGGCCGAGCTGCTCCGGGAAGTTGATCATCTCCGACACGCCCGGCCCGTACATGATCGTCGCGACGTTCGTCAGATTGCACTGCATCGCCAGCGCGATCAGCTGGTGCATCAGCTGAAAACGGAGCAGATAGTTCGCGTTCGGATTCGAAAAATCCTGCGTGGGCTCCGGCAGATTCGGAGTGCACGAGAAGCTGCCTTGATTCAGGCTCTGCTCCACCTCGCGCACGGTCTGCATATAGGACTGAAGGACAGGTTGGTACGTCGTCGACAAACGCGCGGAGAGGCGCGTCGCGTCGCGGTGGAGCGCATCGAGCACCGACTTCTTCCGCGCGTGCAAAAACGCGATCTGCGCGGCACTGCCCTCTTGGCCACCGAAGAGCTTGGCGAACAGCTGCGCCGGATCCGGAATCGGCGAGCGGAACTTGTCCGGCTGCTGCCAAGAGATGCGGTTCAAGTAGTCGTTCGAGTAGCCGGGATGATCGTTCAGCGGATGAACGTGATAATAAATGCCGCCGATTTCCAGCGACCGAATCGAGCCCGGGTGCCGCTCGGCCACGTATTGATCGAGCGTCTTTCCGCAGCGGGCGACGCCGGGATCTCCGAGCACCATCGGCTCACAGGAGAGAAAACCGGCGCAGTTTTGCCAGTGCGGATCGTGCGCCGCGAAGCCGTTGTAGATGCGGCGCAAAACCATGGTGTTCGCGCGGTGATTGCGCGCTTCCAGCGGCTGCAGCGCATCGGCGAAGGTCCACGCGCCGTCGGCGCCACCCGGCATGTACGCGCCGTTTGGGAAGTAACCGCCGATGAAACGTTTACGCGCCGGCATCCCTTGCGCATGAGCGCGCTCCGCAAAAAACGCGGGGAGGGCGAGCTGCAGGCCCATGGCCTTGAGTACAGTACGTCGGGACAAATTCATCGCGGCACCTCGGTGAGCTCGAGCCCTTTGATCAGCGCGTCGACCGCCATCGCTTGCAGAGTCGGAGTCGAGCCGTCGAGCGGCCGTCCGACGCGTTCAGCGACACACATCTCGCTGTCGAGCGGTCCGCGGTTCAGCGCGAAGGTGAAGAGCTTCGTGCTCACACAATTGCGAAACTCGGGCGACGATTCGATCGCCGTCGCGAGCTGGTGCGGGTCGCGTACCACCATGCCGTTTAGCTCGAGGTCGGTCACGATGGGCGCACCGTTTGTGTAGGTCTCGCGCCACAAACCGCGCTCGTCGTACTTCTCGAGACCGAGGCCGATCGGATCGATCCGCGAGTGGCAACCTCCACAACGCGTCGCCGTGTTTCGGTGGAGCGCCATCTTCTCCGGCAGCGGGAGGTTCGGATCGATCGCGCCGAAAGATTCACCGATCTCTTCGCGCGTCGCGGGATCGAGGCGCGGCAACGACTGACACATCAAACGTGTCAGCACCCACAAACCGCGGTGGATCGGCCGGCGGAATTCGGAACCGCTGCCCGTGCGCGAAAGGAAGCCCGCCTGCGACAACAAGCCGCCGCGCAGATCGGTGACGACGCGCGAGGTTCCGTCGCCGGGAAGCGTGAGCCCGTAAAACGCGGCCAGCTCCGGATCGACGAGCGTGAAGCCCGGCTTCATCAACCGTTCCGGCATTAGGTTCTCGGACAACACCGCCGCGAAAACATCGTTTGCTTCGCGGCGCATCGATTCGGCGAGTGGCCCTTCGGCCAGGTCGCGATAAGCGAGCCATTGACCGCCGAAGTTGGTCGCGAAACGCCCGAGATCCTGCGCCAACAATCGCGAGGCTTGCGCGCGAATCCCCGCTTCGTCGGTCAGGCCGCCTTGCGCTGCGAGCGCCCACAACACGTCGTCGGGGATCGAGCTGCGAAAGTACAAGCTGAGACGCGAGGCGATCGCGTAGTTGCGCTCGTTCGCGTCGACGCCGTTTGGAACCAGCTCCGGTTTGAACACGAAGTTCGGTGACAACAAGATCGCCTGCACCACCGCGAGCAACGCGTGATCGACCGGCTCCGCAAATCCTGCGGCGGCCGCATCACCGCGCACGGCCTCGAACATCGCGCGATAGTCTTCCGCTTCCTCCGCGCGCACCGGACGGCGGAACGCGCGGCTCGCCAGCTTCGACACCAGCGGTTGTGCGCAGCTCGCCCAATCCCAACCTGCTTTTCGCGGCGTGCGCACGAAGTCGAGCGACGCGGAAAACGCCGTCGTGTCGTATTCGGGACCCACTTTTTTCTGGATGACGAAGTCGACGCGATCACCGCGCGCGAAGCTCCGTTGTTCGCTGAAGTTGGCGCTGCCTCCGTTCGGCACATCTTGGGAAAAGATCGGCTGATCGTTGAGTCGCACCGAAACCAAGATGCCGTCGCCGCCGCCCGGATCGGCATCGGTGAAATTTGCCGTCAACAGCGCTGTACCGGTGTACGGGCTGTGCCAGCGGCGAATGACGTCGACCGTCGATCCGGGATGTGCACCTTCGCGCCAAAGCAACGCCGTTTCGTCGGGCTCTTTGCGCCAGAGCGAACGCGTGATGTCGAAGATCATCGGCGTGCCGTTCGTGTCGAGGTACGTCCAACACTCGCGATCTTGCGCGTCGGAGAAGTCGTCGCGCGAAGAATAGGCGGCGCGCACCGCACAGGCGGGCGTTTCTTCCGGCGCGACGGGCGCACAATGGGCGGTGACCGAAGGTGTCGCGAGGACGATCGTGGCCAGCGCTTCCGAGGTCGCGAGTTGTTCTTCGAGCGCCTGTTGATCGACGCGCGTCTCGCTCATCGTATCGAAGCCGTAAACCTCGGCGACCGGAGTCCAACGCGCAAACAACGCATCGTCGACCGGCGCACCGAGCAGATCGGACACCATGTTTTTGTATTCGTGATTGCTGAGACGCAAGAGCTTCGGAATCGCGGTGATCTCCGGCTCGCAGGCGACAGGTACGCCCGAGTCGAGCGACACGCCCGGCACCGAGGCGTCCGGCGTGCCGTTGTTGTTCATCGGATCGTTCGGTGAACGTTCGTTGATGTCGCCGATCGTTCCGTTGCAGGCCGACAGAACGAAGAGGGACGCGAGCGCGAGGCGTGCGTGCACGAGGTGAGAATATCGCACTTGAGGCACAGCGAGATACGATGTCCGGCGACCCCAGCAGTGTGGAGTCGAGTCATCACATGACGGACAGTGCGTTACGGACAGAGGCCGATGGCGATCCCGTATTTTTGCGAGAGATAACGTTCGATGCCGGCGCGTTCGACGACCGACAACGCGCGGTTGTAGACGATGATCTCGCTGATCCGGCCTGCAAAAGGATCGGCCGCCGCGCCGGTCACCGAGCCATCGCTCGAGCCGATCGTCGAGCGGGTGTACGTATAGGCGTTCGTCGATGCGCTCGAGGTTCCTCGCGCGACGCAGTCGACGCGTATCGAGCTGGTTCCGCTCTGGGCGATCGCCGCGATGAAGTGTCCCGCGCCGTCGTCGATGCGCTGCGAGGACGCGAGGTGCAGGCCCGAAGAGTTGCTGTTCGCTTTGATCACCGGCGCGCCCACGTTCACCGTGATACCCCCGCCATACGACGTGAGAAAACCGCTCGACGACGAACCGGTGCCGAGCACATGCGCGCTGGTGTCGACCGTGGACATCACCACGAACACCGAGACCGGGAAGCTCGAGGACGAGAACAGATTCGTCGGGAGCAACAGCTGATCGTTGACGCCGTCGAGCTGGAGCGCAGCCAAGCCGTTGAGCCCGCTGTTGCGGAACAAAGGACGCCGCGAGACATCAGATTGGGTCGCCGTACCCCACGCCGCGACCTCTGTACCTTCGGACAGGTGGAGGTCGTGCGCACGGAGCCACAACGAGAGACCGCTCGCGATCACCGCTTGATGCTCACAGCTCGAGCCGCCACCGCCGCAGACGCCGCACGCATCGATCGTCGCGCCGCTGCCCGGGACGCCGTCGCAGCCCGGCACTTCGCTCGGATGCAAGATTCCGGGCTCGAAACCGGTGCCTTGGTTCCACAGACGGAACCGCTCTGCTTCACTGAGCTCGCGGCGCCAAAAGCCGAGCGCGTCGATCACGCCGTGCAGGCGATCGTCTGCGGTGTTGTTGTGCGCGCCGACGTTGAGATCCGCGCCGCCGACATAGACACCGTGAGGCCATTCGGAGCTGATCGCGTCACCGCGCGAGCTCTGTGTTCCGACGCGCAGGTTGATCGTGTCGGCCGATGCGTCGTGCCAGGCTTCGACGAAGTAATACGTGTTGAGCGCGATCGTTCGTGGATGGCGCACGGAGCCGAGGTTCGAGGCCAAGCCGTCGCGCGAGACCACAAATTCGATCTGGCCCGCGTCGCCGTTGTAGAAGATCCGGTATTCGCGGTTCGAATTGCTGTCGCTCCACTTACCGGCGATCGTCTGCCAATCGTAAAACGAGGTGAAGCTGACCCAGCCCGCCCAGGTGAAACTGCCGCCGTGGTGATCGAGCGCGGAGCTCGAAGCACGGCGCAAGCTGTACCCGTTTTGCCCGTTGATCGAGGTGCCGCGATTGACGATCGCGCCGACCGACGCGTATCCCGCCGCATTTGCCGGACTGGCCAAAAGATCAGTGCCGCCGGTGACGTCCGCCCGTCCACTCGCGCCGGCTTCTTCCATGCGGAAGAACGCGGCTGCCGTGTCGCTCAGCGATTGGGCTGGTGCGGGCGCGGGTGGCGGCACACAGGTGATGCCGTATTTGTCGGCGAGATATTGTTCGATCGCCGTGCGTTCGCCGTAGCTGAGCGCACCTGGCAACACGATCAGCTCGGCGATCGCACCCGAGAAGGGATCCTGCGTGAATCCGCGATCCATGCCGTCGCTCGAGCCGATCGTCGACTTGATGTACCCATACGAAGTGAGCTGCACCGGCGAAGTGCCGCGCGCTTCACAGTCGACGTAGAGCTGATTCGCTCCACCGCGCGCGACCGCCGAGATGATTCGGGCCTGATTGTTGTTCGCCGCCGCCGGCGAGGGCAGGTGGAGACCGAAGCTGTCGGCGTTCGCTTTCACCGAAGGAGCTCCGTTGTTGATGGTCATCGCGTTGCCGAAGGTGCTGAGGAATCCGCTGTCCGAAGAACCTGTACCAAAGACATGGCCGTGGGTGTCCGCGGTGCGAAGGACGGCGAACATCGTGAGCGGCAGGTTGGCGGTTCCGAAGACGTTGGCGCTGAGATCGAGGCGATCGTTCGAACCATCGAACTCCAGCGCCGGGCGCCCATTGATCGAGGAAGCGCGATAGATCGGGCGCATTCCGGACGAGGTTTGCGAGGCCGAAGCGAGGTCGGTGATCGCTGCGGGCCACTCGGCGATCTGCGCGCCGTCTTGAGCGTTCAGATCGTCCGCGCGCAGCCATAAACCGGGTGAATGGTCGGTGACCACGCGATCACATTGTGCGTCTTCATGGACGCAGCCGAGCGCCGCGTCGCAGGAATCGGTGGTGCATTCGTTGCCGTCATCGCAGCTCGGGGCCTGTCCCGAAGTACACTGTCCTGATTGACAGGTCTCCACACCGTTACAAGCGTCGCCGTCGCCGCACGCCAAGCCGTCGGCCTGCGCGACGTATACGCAGTTGCCGGTCGCCGCGTCACAAGAGGCGCTCTGTTCGCAGACGTTTCGCGGCGTGCAACTCACGTTGTCGCATTCGCAGGCGTCTCCTTTGCCGTCGCCATCGTTGTCGAGTTGATCGGCGTTCGAGAGGCGGGGGCAGTTGTCGCGGGCTTCGATGGTGCCGTCGAGATCGGGATCGACTGCGATCCGCTCGATGCGAAAGTTGAAGCGCAAAAACTTGCCGCGGAAGTGCGGCACGTACAGCGCATTGATCTCTGCGTAGCCGAGCTCCACACCGGCGACGTCGACCCGCACGCGATAGGCGTTGCCTTCGACCAGGGCGTTGCCGTCGAAGCCGACATGGTAGACGCCGCGGACCGCGTCGATCTTCACGCGGGGGATGGTCGTCGAGTCGTAACGCGCGAGTCGGCCGGTGATGTTGCCGCTCGTTTCGTCGAACGCTTCGATGATCACATGCACGTCGTCGGCGACACTGGTCTCTAGGCCAGGTGGCGCATTCTCGAAACCGGCGGCCCAGGGCTCGTGGAAGGTGAAGCCGGCGGGTCCGCCGTTGTTGTTGCTGTCGACGACGAGACCTTGGATGAGGTCGCCGAATTCGTAGCCCTCGTCCGAGGCGCAGGCGGCGCCCATCGAGCCCGAGGCAACGCAGAGAAGTAGATATTTAGCTAATAGGTGCAAGGTGAAGGCGGCATCTTTAGCCGCGAACGCCGCTGGTAAGCAATTGGAATCCCGCGTGTCTCGGGTTGGAGCGGGTCAGAGCGTCAGGACGACGTTCCCTCGTTTTCGGCCGGTGTCGACGTAGGCGTGGGCTTCGGCGGCGCGGTCGAGCGGGTAGCGGCGGTCGATCAGCGGTTTGAAAACGCCGCGTTCCGCGAGCTCTGCGAGGAGACGGAGATCGTCTGAGTGTTCTATCGCGGGGCCGGCGATCAATTTTTTGTCACTGAAGGGATTGGTCCAAATCGGGGCGAGCACGGCCGAAAGATCGGCGAGCACCAACAACATGCGTCCGCCGGCTGCGAGCGAACGCGCACATCTTTTGAACGGCGCGTTCCCGACCGTATCCATGATCAGATCGTAGACTTGTCCGTTCTCGGTGAAATCTTCGCGGGTGTAGTCGATGACGGCGTCCGCACCGAGCGTCCGCACCAGCTCCACGTTTGCCGCGCTGCACACGCCGGTCACGTCCGCGCCGAAGTGTTTCGCCAGCTGCACCGCCGCGGAGCCGACGGCTCCCGATGCACCGTTGATCAAGATTCGCTCCTTCGCTTTCAGCTTCCCGCGCCGAAAGAAGTCGAGCGCGGTGTTGCCGCCGAAGGGGAGCGAGGCCGCCTCTTCGAAGGTGAGGCTCTCGGGTTTCTTGGCGATGGCGCCGTCCTCTTTCAAAGCGCGATACTCCGCGTAACAACCCATGCCGGCGCCGGCCATGGCGAAAACTTCGTCGCCGACTCGAAAACGGGTGACGTCTTTGCCGACCGCGGTGATGACGCCGGCGAGATCTCCGCCGAGCACTTTTTTTCTCGGCGCAAACACGCCGAAGACCAAACGTGCAAAGACGCCGAAACCCGCGGGGACGTTCATCGCGCGGATACGGGCGTCGCCGGTGTTTGCGGTGGAAGCTCGGATTTGGATCAATAGCTCCCTGTCCTTTGGTACAGGTTTCGCGATCTCTCGGAGGTGGAGAACGTCGGGAGGACCGTACTTTTCGTAGACGACGGCTTTCAAGCTGCGCGGTTCGTGGGGTACCGGACGGCGCGCGTCAAGGCGGCGGCGGCGGTCACGTCATGCAAAGATGTGTTTTCGGGCGATCTCGCAGATCGCGGCGACCGCGGGATGTTTGATCTTTCGCTCCACCGACAGCGCATAAAATCGTTGCCGTAAATCTTTGGCGCGACCCAACACCTGGACGCGGTAACGGCGGCGGATCTCCGCTTCCACGACGTCCGGCGCCACAAAGACACCGAGCCCGGCTTCACCGAAGTCGCGTGCGAGCGCGGCGTCATCGAGCTCGGCGGCGATCTTCGGATGTAAACCGCGCACGTCGAGCCAAGCATCGAGCGAACGGCGCAGCGTCGACTTCGCGCCGGGCACCAAGAGCGGCACCTCATCGAGCGAGGCGGGAAAACGTCGCCGGTGCGGCTTGGCGAGCTCGGGCGAAGCCAAAAACACCGAACCACATTCACCGAGCAGATGGCTGAAAACGCGCACCGAAGTCCCTACGCCCGCGGGTGCATCGGAGAGCACCACGTCGAGCTCGTGGACTGCGAGATCGGCGAGGAACGCGTCGGGAGAGAGGCTCTCGCGACAAACCAAACGCACCTCATCTTGAAGACGGAGCGCAGGCTCCAACATGCGGTGCACGATCGACTTCGCGAGCACATCGGAGACGCCGACGACCAAACGGATCGGTTGCCCGCTCGGCCGTCCTTTGATGGTGTCGAGCAGCTCGTTGCCCAAGGAGAAAATCTCTTCGGCGTAACGATAGACGAGCTTCCCGGTCTCCGTGAGGGCAAGACCGCGGCCGCGGCGTTGAAAGAGCTTCTCGCCGAGCACGTCTTCGAGGCGATGGATCTGCGTGCTGATGGTGGGATGGGAGAGGCGCAGCTCTCGGCTCGCGCGCGAGATGCTTCCCTCTTTCGCCACGACCCAGAAGTAGTGGAGGTGGTGATAATTGATGCGATCCACCCTGTATCGATACGTAGCTTTTTTCTAAGGATCATCTCGAAAGTTCCAAATTGTGAAGCTGTTCGTCCGCGCGGTACGAAACACGAGATTTATGGCAGATATGAATGATCCAAAAACTCGTACGATGATGCGAGGCCTCGTGACGGGCATCGACGATGAGCTCACTGGAATGCTCGCCGGAGGTGCGGAGCAGAACGCACGCGCGGTGCGGCTCCAAGATTCTTGGAAGAAGGTCGTCGCCACGCTCGACCTCGGCCCGGAACCGGATGTGTATCCGTGTCCGAGCTGCGGGAAGCCTTCGCGCCGTGATGCGCGCCGTTGCGGTTATTGCTGGAAAGCTTTGGTGACCTGAGCGCGAACGGCTCGGGCCGAGAAGAGAGACGCGCTCACGACACGAAACGATCGTGAGCGCGCATCGAATTAACTAGTAACGGCTGCGTCCACCGCCGCCGCCGCCGCTGCGACCGCCGCCGCCGCCGCCACCGCCGCTCGAACGTTCTTGTGCTTCGCTGACCTTCATGTTGCGACCGCGGAGCGCGGTGCCGTCGAGCGAAGAGATCGCCGAACGCGCATCATCGGCCGAGCCCATGGTCACGAACGCGAAGCCGCGAGGACGGCCCGTTTCGCGATCCATGACCACGGCGACTTCGGAGACGGCGCGACCGTCGTTGCCGAAAGCCTGGCGAAGATCCTCTTCGGTGATATCGAACGAAAGATTGCCGACGTAGAGCTTGGAGCCCATGTAACTGATTCCTTCCGAACGCCTTTCTCAAAAAGGACGTTCTTCCCTCGGATGAAAATTGAACCTGATTACGGGCGAAGAGAGCAGTCCAAATTCGTGAACGGCGTTTCGAACGGAGCAGGAGCGGAGCCGAAGGTCGTCCCTTTTCATCGGGACGGAGGCGACCGTGACACTTCTGCACCGGATGCGCCAGCATTAAGTGGAAGCGGTCTTTCGCCGAGATCGTGCTAGGTTGCACTGCTTGCCTGCACCTTGCAGGAGATTGGGGTCGACGTGAAGAAACAGAGATACTTGCCGGGGAGCTCCGATTGATCGCGGCGGATCGCCCGTTGCCCGTCGTCGATCCGGAGTTGCCGTGGGACCGAGCGCGGCCGCAGCTGAGTGAGTCTTCGCTTCGACGTCTCTATCAGGCCGTCGAGGGCGACGCGGAACATTCGCGTGCGGTCAATTTATTGACGCAGATCGCCCGCGCGGAAGCGATGCAAGGCAAGCTCTCGGATGCGGAGCGTACGCTCGATCTCGCGACGAAGTTGCTGGCCACGAGCCTCGACGTCGAGCCGCGACTTCGCCTCTTGTTGGAGCGAGGTCGCCTGCTCGCGCTCCGGCGGACGCCGGTGCAAGCGCGCGAATGTTTCACCGAAGCGTGGGATGTCGCGCGCGCCAAGGGCTTCGAGTTTCATGCGGTCGATGCGGCGCACATGATGGCGCTCGTTTCGACGCCGAAGGAACGCAGCAAGTGGACGATGCAGGCGCTCGATCTCGCGATGAGCTCACCGCATCCACGCGTTCGGGTGTGGCGCGGCGATCTCCATATCGTGCTCGGGCGACACTACGAAGAACAGCTGCAGCTCACGAAAGCGATCGAACACTTCGATCGTGCGGCGACCTGTTTTCACGAACAGGGCGCAGCCGAAGAAGTGTGGGTCGCGCGCTCGCACGTCGGTCGTGCGTACCGCTTGGCGAAACGAACGACGGAAGCGCTCGCGCTTCAAGAGGCGGCGCTCAAAGAGCTCGGCAAAAACAGTCTGCATCTGGGCATGGTGTTCGAGGAGCTCGCGGAGTGTTTGATCGCGCTCCGGCGTCCCACCGAAGCGGAGCCGTATTTCAAACGCGCGCACGAAGCGTTGTCGAAGGATGACTCCTTCGAGAGCAGCGAGCCGGCGCGTTTCAAACGCATCAAGACGCTCGGCAAAGTAAAAGATTCGCAGCGCGGGTAGGTCGTTTCCGCGCGCCGGATTTTTTCTGATTCATCGTGTTATTATCTCGCCGTGGTTCACCCTGTTCGTCAGCAGTACTCGTTCGACGAGTATGTCCGGCTCGAAGAGCTGAGCCCGATCAAACACGAGTTTCTCGACGGTCATGTTTGGGCTATGGCCGGCGGATCGCCGGAGCATGCGGGCATCGCAGCGAACATCGCCATGACGCTCGGCGTTCAGTTGCGCGATCGCCCGTGTCGTGTTTTCAGCTCCGACCTTCGCGTGCGGGTGAAAGAAACCGGCCTCGGCACGTATCCCGATCTCAGCGTCGTCTATGGGCGGCTGGAGACTGATCCCGACGATCCAAAGCAACAAACTGTGATCAATCCGAAGGTCGTCGTCGAGGTGTTGAGCCCCTCGACCGAGGCCTATGATCGCGGCGAAAAACTATCTCACTACAAACGGATTCCGTCGCTCGAAGACATCGTGCTCATCGCGCACGATCGAAAGCGCATCGAGGTTTGGCACCGAGACGCACGCGGGTGGACGCTCGAAGTCGTCGAAGATGAAGGCACAGCCACGCTTCGCGCGATCGAATGCACGTTGCTCGTCGCGGAGGTGTTCAAAAATCCGCTCGAAGCCATCGCCGAATAAGTCAGATTTCAGCCGCTCACGACAAAGCTCCTTGGTGACCGAAACTCATCACCTAGGAGCGAATATGAATCTCTCTCGTTTGATCCTTGCTGCGACTACCCTGTTTGCGGTTTCCACACCTCTCACTGCGCGTGCAGATGTCTACTTCGACTGCACACCGATCGAGGTCACCGAACGATCGAATCGCGTCGACGTGCGCTGTGAAGATGCAGTCCCGGTGGGCGTCGACATCTTGGCGCTCGACTGGATTAGTTATGTCACGTTTCCCAAGACGGACATCGCGCAAATGACACGTTTCATGGACCTCGCCAGCAAAGCGCTGATCGAAGGTCATTACTTCCGCGTCTTCGTCCCCACCGATCCTTCGGGGAACCTCAACGGATGTTTGGAGAGCAACTGCCGCACGGTCTCCACGCCGTTCACGCTCAAGAAATCGTAAGCGCACCGGTCAGCTCCGCCCGCTTCAAAACATAAGCCTCCTCGAGGAGGCACTCGTGAACCCATTCTTCGTACTCTCCCGCGCCGCAGTTTGTGTGGCGCTCTTCACCGCCACAGAAGCGAGCGCGCAGAACACCGTGGGTATCCTCGGTGCGGGTGCGTGTCAGTGGAGCACCATCGGCTCCGCGATCACCGCAGCCGCGAACGGCGCGACCATCCTGATCCGAGAAGGAAACGTCTACAACGAACATCTCGGAACGATCACCAAAGACCTCACGATCCGTTCCGGCAATTTCGGATGTACTGCGGTCTCGTCGGTGAACGCGGCGCCGCCCACCATCGACGGAACGAACACGGGCCGGGTGGCCGCCATCTCCGGCGAAGTCACCTTTATTCAGTTGATCATCCGCGATGGTGAAACGACCGAAGATCCCGGCGCAAATCTGTTGGTCACCTCCACGGGCGAGCTCGTCCTGGACGATGTCACCGTCACCGGCGGCGTGCTCCACGAAACGATCGGTGCACCAACGACGTGGGATCCTTTTGGCGCGGGAATCCACGTCGACGCGTTCGGCGAGCTGACGCTCCGCGGAGACACGCTCGTCAGCGGCAACCTCAACAACCGCGTCGGTCCCGGAGGCATCATGGTCGAAGCAGGCGCCATCGCTGTCCTCGAGGACAATGCGACTCTCGGCGTGCCTCCGTTTTGGGCGAATGTCGCCACACAGTGCTGCGGAGGCGGCGCCGGCGTCCTCGGCCGTCTGGAGATGCACGATGATTCGGCGATCGTCTTCAACACCGGCGGGCTCGGTGGCGGAGGTATCTATGTTTGGGAGCACGGCGAGGTGGAGCTCAACGACAACGCCTCGATCAACGGAAACTTCGCCTCGAAAGGTGGAGGAATCCTGATCGGTGATGATGCGTTCGTGGTGTCGATCTCGGGGAGCGGAAGAATGAGCATCTCCGAAAACAACACCGATGGTGGCAGCGGAGCCGGTGTCTATATGGAAGGCGGTACCCTAGAATTAGCGGACGTCGACCTTCATCAGAACAAGGCAGATAGCAGCGGCGGCGCGATCTACGCTGCGGATCTCGATCAATATCCGCTCATCGAGCTCGACGATGTCGACATCGACTCCAACACCGCAGGCGACTGTGGCGGAGGCATTGCAATGTTCGGCGGTGAGCTCAACTTCGATCTCAGCAGCATTACTCACAACAGTGCGGATATCGAGGGCGGCGGTCTGTGCCTCTCCGGGACGAACGTCGACGGAAACGGCGCGCGCACCAACATCGACAGTAACGACGCGGACCTCGGCGGCGGACTTGCACTGTTGGCGGGAGCAGAGCTGTTCCTCGCGGAGTGCCCATTCAGCTGGAATCATGCAGACAGTGACGGCGGCGCGGTCTACATCAGCGGCGCGGCCTCCGATCTTGCGCAGTATGGCTTGGGAGCCGTGAGCGGAAACTCGGCGAATCGTGGTGGAGGTGTGTACATCCAAGATGGAGAGCTCAACTTGTCGTCGATCGATTTCATCGAGAACACGGCGGTGACCGAAGGTGGTGCAGTACGCGTCGCGGTCGGTGCGGTGGTCGATATCGACGCCGGTCTATTCGAGGCGAATGTTTCGGGGACCATGGGCGGCGCATTGGCGATCGCCGCAGGTGTCCTCTCGATCAGCGGCTCGAATGTCTTCGCGAACATCGCGGGCACACACGGCGGTGGTGCAACGGTGGCGAATACAGGCTTCATGACCGCCGAGAGCGTGTGGTTTCGTGACAACGAAGCGGAGCAATACGGCGGCGGGATTGCGGTGCTCGCGCATGCAGCGAATACGAACCCGAGAGTGCTGATGACCGGTTCGATGAGCCTCGAAGGTTGCGAGACGCGCGGGCCGATCGGCACGAACAAGTATTGTTCGGAGCTTCGCGGGAACAGCTCAGCTTCGGGTGGCGGTGCAATCTACGCGGAGGACGGAACGGTCGAAGTCTATCGAACAGCGATCATCAACAACACGACGACGCAGCAGGGATCAGCGGTGTTGCTGAAGAACGCCCCGCTCGGATCGCCGGCGATGATCGTGAACAATCTGTTGATCGTGAAAAACGGAACGAACGTATCCAAAGACGTCGTGCGTGTCGCAGGCGGAACACTCACGGCCCAACACATCACTTCCGCGGAGAACACCGGCATTCCGCTGCGCCTCACGCCGGCTGCGGGCGCCAGCTCGTGGCGGAGGAGTATCATTTGGGATGCGCTCAGTGTGGAGATCGATGTTGCGCAGTCGCTCGCTGCGGATTGTTCGATGTTCCGCGCCGTGAACGGCACGACGACTGGCCTGAATCGCGACTTCGGTCTCGACCCGGTCTTCGTCACCACGCCACGCGGAGACTATCGATTGGACGCAGTCGCTTCCGTCGATGCGGTCGATCAGTGCGCGATTGGCCTGGGGCTCGACCTCGACAGCGATCCGCGACCGCAGATCAACGATTGGGATCGCGGTGCATTCGAGGCGGCGCCGTAGTGCTCAGAGCGCGAGCTCGAAGGCGCGGCTTACGGTGAAGTTGAGGAGCGCGGGGTAGGTGAGCTGGCCGGGCTCGTCGTGGCTCATGATGATGTGTTGATAGATGGGGACGCGCAGGCCGGCGCTGAAGTCGTAGGTGCCGAGGTTGAGAATCAACGATCCGCCCGCGAGCAGATCGGTGCGGCCGAGGTTTCCGTCCTGTTGAATCTCGCCGCTCCAGCGTTCGGGTTGTTCGTTGATGACGTCGAAGCTGGCGGAGACGGCGAGCGGTCCCGCGATGCCCATCGAAGCGAGCACGCCGGCGGCGTAACGGTTGCCGGCGCGAAAACCGCGTTGGCTTTCGTACAAGATGAGCTGCGTTTGGCCGTGAATGCGCGCGGAAACGGGACCGAGCGTGCGCGAGAGCTCGAAGGCGAAGAGCGGATCGAAGGTGCCGGTGCCGAACTGGATGTGTTGGTGCTCGAGGCCCATCTCGCCGAGCAAAAACGGATCGCGCACGGTGTCTCCGAGCGGAATGGACATACCGGCGCGAAGCGAGATGACGGTGCCGGCGAAGCGGAGATTGTGTCGCGCGCTCAGCGTGGGATCGCCGATGCCGAACAACGTTTCGTTACGGTGATGGATCGTCGTGTAGTCGGGCGTGAAGATGGTGCCGTCGAGGCGCCGATAGACGATGCGGGTGTCGGTGAGCTTCACCGGGACCTGTGCTTCGAGGCCCCACGCGTCATCGAAGGCGTACTCGAAGATGCTGCGCAGCTCGGCGATGTAGAGCACCTGATCGTGTTGGTTCGGCGGTTCGCTGCGAACGGCGCAGATCGGCCCGATGTCCGGACAGGCCGACTCATGAACCACGCGCAGGCGGGTGCCGAGCATCGACACGGTGGCGCGAAGCTGACGCTCGCTGATGGAGCTGGTGACAGACCCGCCGACCGGCAGGTTGGGGTTGCTTCAACCCGCTCAGGCACCGGCGATCGACGCAGGAAAGGTCCCGGCGATCGCCACCACAAACACGAAGCCCCACTTCATTTCGCCGAGGCCTCGGCGATCGCTTTGTCGAGCGCGGCGAGATCGAAGCCGTCGATCACCTGCGCGCGTTGTCCGTCTTTTCCGTAGACCACGATGTACGGCAGCGCTTTCACGTTCGCGAGGTAACGTTTGGCGACCGGCGTATCCCAGCCGACGACGTTGAGCTTGCGCATCGCCAAGTCGTCCCGCGTCAGCATCATCGCAAACACATGCGCATCGACCTTACGACAAGGCGCGCACCAATCCGCGTAGAAGTCGAAAATGGTCACTTTGCCAGGTGCTGCATGTGCCTCGAGCGCAGGCACGTCTTCGCCGGCAGCGGAGATTTTCTTCAAGTCCGCACTGGCCGGAAGGACAGGTAACGGCTCAAACGTCAGATCCGGATGACAGAGCAGACACTGCGACTCCGCAACCTCATGCTCCACACACCAATCATTCACCGCTTTAAACTGTGCGGCGAGCTCCGGATGACATCGAGTACAAGTCTCGCCCGGCACCTTATGCTCGCAAAGCTCGAGGCTCCCGGCAGTCGTCAAGCTCGACATCGTCCCGTGCTCTGGCTGCGCAGGAGGACTCGAGCCAGCACAAGAAGCGACGAAGAGGAGCGCGGCAAAGAAGATCAGGCTTCGAGTCACGAGCAGAGCTAAGCAATCGCGAGGTGCAAAGTCACGGATCCATCGAGCAAGAGCCGAAGGCGAGTGCGAGCTCCGTGATCCACGAGCAAGAGCCGAAGGCGAGTGCGAGATCCGGCACGAGCAGAGCCGAAGGCGAATGCGAGATCCGGCACGAGCAAGAGCCAAAGGCGAATGCGAGCCCCCAACCGAGCGAAGCGAGGCCCGTCCGGAGAGGCCCAAGCGCAAGCGGGGTCCCCCACGGGGATACGATCGGTCGAGATGCCGAGTTGAGCGAGCAAAGCGAGCGAAACCGGCAGTGACCGACCGAAGCACCGTGGGGTGCAAGGAGCGAAGCGACGAAGCGTCCCCACGGGGATTCGAACCCCGGTTGTCGGCGTGAAAAGCCAAAGTCCTGGGCCTCTAGACGATGGGGACCTGCGAGACCGGCCGTTGTGTGCAATCTAAGAAGGCTTGCTGTCAAGCGCGATCCGTTCAGGTAAGCATATCTCAATGACCGAAGCCCTCGCTCCGCGGCCGGCCGACGAACGCCTGCGCCTGACGTCCGCACCGTTTTTTCTCCTGCACTTGCTCGCGCTGGGCGTCTTCTTCGTCCCGTTTTCTTGGGACTGCGTCGTGCTCTGCGTCGGTCTGTATTACCTGCGGATGTTCGGCATCACCGCCGGTTTTCATCGCTACTTCGCGCACCGCGGCTTCAAGACGGGACGCGTCTTCCAATTCATCCTCGCCTGGCTCGGTCTGATGTCTTCCCAAAAAGGCGTGCTCTGGTGGAGCGGCCATCACCGCCATCACCACCGCTACTCGGACATGCCGGAAGACATCCATTCACCGAAGCGCGGTTTCTGGTGGTCGCACATGTTTTGGATCCTCGTGCCGAAGTACGAGGCCACGCCCGAGTCGCAGCTCCGCGAGTTCCAGAAATTTCCGGAGCTGATCTTCATCAACAAACATTGGTACCTCGGCCCGACGTTCCTCGGGGTCACGCTGTTCCTCATCGGCGGCATGCCTTGGTTGGTCTGGGGCTTGTTCCTCTCGACGGTCCTCCTCTGGCACGGGACGTTCACCATCAACTCGCTCGCGCACGTCTGGGGCGGCCGCCGTTTCGAAACGACGGACACCTCGCGCAACAACTTCATCCTCTCGCTGGTCACCATGGGCGAGGGTTGGCACAACAATCATCATTTCTATCAGTCGACCGCGAACAACGGCTTCTTCTGGTGGGAAGTCGACATGAGCTACTACATCTTGAAGGCGCTCTCTTGGTTCGGCATCGTGTGGGATCTGCGCACGCCGCCTGCCTGGGTTCTCGAAGGCAAGACGAGCGCGCACAACGCAGCGATCGCGCCCGCGCCGATGCCGGCCTCCGTGCTGCAAGCGATCGAAGCGGTGCACGGTCTCCGCGCGCAGATCGAACAGGCCGCCGCCGAAGCCGCAGAGTCCGCGCATGCGCTCCGACAACGGATCGCCGAACGGGCCGCAGAGATCGCCGAGCACGCGTCGAAAGCCGCGCATGAAGCCGCCGAAGCTGCGCGTGCCTCCGCCGGGGATCTGAAGGATCGTGTGGCCGCCCGCGCCGCTGAAGCGTCCGCCTCGGCAGCACAAGCCGCGCACGAAGCCGCGGAAGCCGCCTCGAAGATGGCCGCCGAGCTCAAGACTCGGGTCGCCGAGGCCTACGCCGAAGCCGCGCGAAAAGCGGCGATCGCTGCGCGCGAAGCCTCCGAACGCGCCGCGGCCCACGTCGAGAAGATGAAGCCGATCGATCAGGTTTCGTAGACCGCCGCGCGCCCGTTCCGCTGAAGCTGAAAGCGTTGCTCCGTTATTTGATCTCGCCGGTGCCCGTCTCCGCCCAGGTGCGCACGAAGTGAAACAGCTGCGCCCGCGAGCGCGCATATTCCTCCGGTGTGTTGCCCGGCGAATATGCGAGCGCGTGTTTTGCGGGTGAGAACTGCGTCCAACCGCGGCGGGTGATCGGACCTGTCACTTCGGACAGTCCGGCTTCTTTTTCGAACACCGGCGCGAGCTGCGGGAGCTGCATCGCACGTCCGAGCGCGCGCGTCGCACCGGCGGGCATCGTTTCGTCCTGCATCGCCTGCATCAGCAAGACCTGTTTTTCGCCGGCGCGACCGACGTAATTTGTCGGGTCGCCGCGATCCAAGGCCGCCTGCGCAACAGCGACGAAGAGCTCCGCGGGAAACTCGTTGAGGTTGAAGCCGCCGAGCACGCGATCGAAGAACTCGAGCAGCGTGCCGCCTCCGACCATCAAAGCGCCGCCTTGGTAACGAGGCTCGAGTCCGATCACCGCGGAGCCGATGATCGAGCCGAGCGAGTTGCCGATCCACAGCAGCCGCGAGGTATCGAGCGGGCGCGAGCCGTCGCCGAGCAGATCGAGCGCCGCGAAGCGATCGATCGCTCGCACTAAAAATGCGGACTCCGTCTGCGCCTGCCGGAAGTTGTCGGCGACCAACGCCGGCTCGACGATGTTGATGAACTCGGTGGCCGCGCTGCCGGGACGATCGGTGCGAAAGCCGTGGAGCGGCGCATCGAAGCCGATGACCACCACGCCTGCACCGCACAGCTCGTTCGCGAAGTGCCACATCGATTCTTTGTTGTCGCCGACGCCGTGTTGGTAGACGGCGATAGGGAAGGGGCCCTCGCCGTTCGGGATGGCGATCAACGCTTCCACTGTTTCGTGGCTCTGAAGGACAGGTGCGCCGGCCTCGAAGATCGTCGCGCCTTTGACGTCTTCGCGATAATTCGGCACCTGCACGGTGATGCGCGCGATCGCGCGAAGGTGCGAGCGATCGAGGTTGTCCGGGCCGCTCCAACGCGGATCGGTGTTCGGATCGAGGAAAACCACCGGCGTACTGATCTCTGGATCAGGTCGCGCGCGGAACGCCGCCAACAACGCGTCGGTCCCTTCGTTCAAGGATTGGGTGGTGAAGGTATCGGCGGACAACACGTCTTCGCGTTTGATGCCCATACTCTCGAGCACCTCGGCGACACCTGCGAGCCGAGCTTTCGCAGAAGCGACACGCGCCGGATCACCGCCCTCGACTTCTTCATCGTCGAACGCCGCCCTGAACGCCTTTGACGCGGCCATCTTTTTCCCGGAAGTCGCGAGTAATCCGTCGAGCAGCACGATCGCGTGTCGCGTCTTCGGCTCAAGCGGAAGAGGAGCCCGGGCCGAAACCCAGTACATGTCTTCGTGGTACATCGTCTTGCCGCCGAACGCTCGTTTGTTCGTGGGGATCACTGTCCGAGAGGATAGGTCGACCAACAAGAGGTGTTCTTCCAGTGAGTTTTCGTCGGCTTCTTCTCCGACCGGCGAAAAGACCGGGCCCAAGGTGGACCATCCGTCGAGCGGGTCGAGCGCATGCGCGAAATCCGGGCCGAACAGGAACAACGCTTCGTCGACGTCCCCAAGGTTTTTGCCGATCGTCTCGTTCAGCTCGATGCGCAGCCCCGTCGGACGTGTCGCGTCGGGGACCAACATCGAATCGGTCGGGAAGGGCAACAGTGGCCTTTGGGACAGGCGGTACTCGACCTCGGCCGCGCGATCTTCACTCGAACATGCGACGGCGAGCGAGGCGACCAACACGAACGAACGCGTGCGCATAGATCGATTTCGCGCCGAAAAATGCGCGCTGGCAACGTGAACGGTTGTTTACACCGTCATTCGTCGAGGACTTCACAGTCATCGAGCGGTTCGGGTGGACACGATCCTTCGATCATCCCGAGACGCAGCGGGACTTCGGTGACGCCGTCCGCCGCTTTCAACCAGCGCGAGCACGCTTCGCCGGAGAGTTTTTGTCCGCTCGGCTCGCCGTCATAACAGAGGCAGGTCCCGGGCTGGGCCGTGTTTTCGTCGGGACATTCGCTCGGGTTCACGGTGCATTCGTCCCAAGCTTGTATCCAGACGTAGAACGTTCGTCCGGGCACGACCGCCGCCTCGAAAGGCTCGCCCGGTGCGGCGCCGTTCGCGTCGATGTCTTTCAACAGAGCGAAGCGTGACTCGTCGCATTCGCGCACCAGCAGCCGGAGGCGCACCAGAGCTGAGGACGCGCTCCCGGTAAGGCTGACCACGACGCGCGGCGAATCCGCGCCGCAAGAGCAGAGCGCGAGCGCCAAGGCGAGCGAGATCAGCCTGGCCCTCATCAATTGCCCTCGAGGTTCACGACGAGCTCCAGCTCCGTCGAAGTTGCATCTGGACGCAAGATAAAGCTGCCGCCGACCACCGCCACCCCGACGAAGGCCGCGCCGACGCCGACCCAAAACCACCACTCTTTGGTGATCGGACGGTCCTCTTCAATCTCGGCGCGAAGCGGAGGTGTCAGCGCGCGTTCCTCTTCCGGCTCGTCGACCACCGCCGGCAGTGGATCACGTTCGCTCGGCTCGACGTTCCGTTCAGGAGGATCACGGGTCGCGACGACCGCCGCGCTACCTGGCCTTCCGTACATCAGCGCCGTCAGGCCCTCGGCCGGGCGAGCTTCACCGCCGGCGACGATCTCCAATTCGCCGGTGCTTTTGTCGACGAACAACACGGCGCCCAGCTGGCGCACCGCTGCGGACATCGCTTCGCTGTCGATCCCTTCTTGGATCGGCACCAAGACCATGGTCTCGATCTCGCCCTGCGCGCCGTGTTTCGCGACGAGTAAAGTTTGGCGTCCACCCTCTTCGCGGATCGCTGCAGCGAGCGACTCGTTTGCGCCCGCGATGTCGGCGATGCGGCGCGCGTGCATCGTCGCTTCGTTTGCCCCTTGGCGTTTTTCGATCGTCTCCAAGAGCGAGACCCGCGCGGTCTCCGCAGGACCTGCACGATCGAGCGAAGTACGAAGCTCGCGGCCGGGCGCGACTTGCACCGATTCCGCGCGCGAGAAAAACGGCCAACGTGCGACGACGTAATGTTTGCCGGGCAACACGTCGGGGATCTCGACCGGCGCGTTCCCCAGAACCTTGCCGTCGAAGATGATGGTGCATGCAGGATCCGCGGCTTCGACGATCACCCGGCCCGCAGCGCCGAGCTCCTCCAACGCGCGATCCCACAACGCCACGAACTTCTGCGGATGCGTCTTTTTGTTCGGCACGCGTTTCGGCGAGAGGGCAGCGAGATTTTTCAGCGTCTCGGTCGCCGCGGTCTTGTTGTTGTTTTGAAAGAGCGCCTCCGCTTTGGCGAGCAACGCTTCGTGGAGCAGCTCTTGATCGCGCAGCGCCGTCAGCCGCGATTCGAACACCTCGATCGCTTGATCGAATTTGGTGATCGCTTTTTTCTGTTTGAAGTTGAGCAACAGATCGACACCTTCATCGATCAAACGTTGTGCGCGTGCGGCTTCTGCGGCGAGCAAACGATCGTCGAGCGCTCCGCCGCCGGCGTCGACCAAACGAAACGACTCGTAGCCGTCGAGCTCATCGAGGAGGAGCGCTTCGAGCGCTTCGGCGCGCGCGGGGGCGAGCGGACCCCGGTGTAGACCCAACCAAGCGAGCCGATCGGCGCCTTTATCCTTCTCTTTTGCAGAAAGAGAGGCCGGCGCCAGCACGAGCGCGCAAGAAACGACGACCGTGAGCCCGCGGACAGTCATCGTGCCGTAGCATACCGCGCCTTGGCTGCGGTAGGATGTTGTGCTCGGGAAAACCTCGTGTGGAGGGCATAGCGCAGCAGCCGCGTCAGGGCTCGGGTAGCGAGATCAGCACGAAGCAGCTCCGCGACTTGGGCTGCGGTCGGGCGGTCGGGCGCTATACGCTGCTCCGCCGGATCGCGACCGGTGGAATGGCCGAGGTGTATGTTGCGCATTCGCGCGGCATCTCCGGCTTCGAGAAGAAAGTCGCGATCAAAAAGATCCTCCCGCAACATGCTCACAACGAACGTTTCATCGACATGCTCGTCGACGAAGCGAAGATTACCGTTTCGCTGACGCATCCGAACATCGCTCAAGTATACGAGCTCGGGCTGGAAGGCCAGGACGCGTACTTCATCGTCATGGAGTACGTCGACGGCCGGCCGCTGAACAAGCTCATGCAGCGCGTCGACGAGCGCGGGATCATGACCATCCCGGTCGAACACGCGGCCCACGTGATGAGCGAGGTCGCGAAGGGTTTGGAACACGCGCACAAACAGAAGGATCAGCGCGGCAATCCGCTCTCCATCGTGCACCGCGACATCTCTCCGCAAAACGTCCTCATCTCCTACGCGGGCGACGTGAAGCTGATCGACTTCGGGATCGCGCGCGCCGAGGGCCGCATCGCGCAGACCAGCCACGGCGTCATCAAAGGGAAGCTGCGTTATCTGGCGCCCGAGATCGCCATGGGTGAGGAGCCCGATCACCGCGCGGATATCTTCTGCTGCGGGATCGTCTTGTTCGAGATGTTGACCGGCGAAGCGATGTTCGCGCCGCGCTCCGATCTCGAAGCGATCGAGATGGCCAGCGAAGCGCGCGTGCGTTCACCGCGCTCGAGAAATCCGAATGTGCCGCAGGATCTCGACGAGATCGTCATGCGTGCGTTGCGCCGCGATCGCAAAGATCGTTTTCAGAGCGCGAAAGATCTGCACAGCGAGCTGCGGCGGTTTTTGAATCTGCATCATCCGTCGTTCGTGGGGAGCGAGCTCGGCGACTTCATGCAGAACATGTTCGGCACGGAGATCGTCGAGGAGAAAAAGCTCGATCAGCTCGCGGAAACCGTCGCGCAACAGAGCGTGGACGAGGAGCCCGAGGAGCCGACGTATGCGGGCGATCCGGGTGAGGACCTGTCCAAAAGTCTAGGAGATGCGAAGCGCCCTTATAAACAGTTGGTCACGCGGGTGGGGATCAACTCCGAGTCCGGGCCGGGTCGCTTCCGTTTGGTCGGCGCCGACGGAGGCCGCGCCATGGGTGTGGTGCTCGATGATTCGAAGCTGCGCCCGCCGATCGAACGCGGCGTCTCGAACATCAAGTTCCCGGTGACCATGCCGCCGCAACACTCGGCCGTGGAACCTGCGCCCGAGCCGGTGGTGCTGGAATCGCAGCAGGGCTACGCGGATTTTCAGTCGGCGCGCGAGCCGACGGTGCGCGCCGAAAATCCGTTTGCACCGGGCGGGCCTTCGATCCTTCCCACGATCCGCGGGCCTGCTCCTTCCGATGTCGCGGCCCCGGGCGTCGCTTCGTGGTCGCTCGACGACATCGACGCCGCGGAGGAGACGGCGGATCGATCCGAAGATCAGTCCCAAGATCGCGACCCGCGGCCGCGCCTGCGCACACGTTCGATGCGCGCCGAGGAGGCCCGCGATACACGGATGGCCGAGCCGCCTTCGTGGCAGCCGCCGCCGCGCGATCGTTCGGGCCGTCTTCGCGCCGAAGCGGTGCCCTCGAAGGGCAGCACCTGGGGCTACGTCTTCGCGTTCATCACCGTCGCGGTGGCCGGTGCCTCGTTCATCTTTGCGGGACTTTACGAGCCGCAAGATACCGGGACGATCGTCATTCCGGCGCGAAATGCGCAGGTCGAAAAAGAGACTCTGACGCTCGAGCCCTTCGTCGTCGGGCCTGGGGAGGACGCGAAGGAAGCCGCAAAAACCGAGGAACCTGCGGAAGAAGAAGAGCCCGCCGAAGAAGAGGAGCCGGAGGTCGCGCCCGCACGTGCGCCGCGACCGGGAACTTTGGTGGTGAACTCGCGCCCGCAAAGCCTGGTGATCGTCGACGGAAGGAAAAAAGGTATGACGCCGCTCAAGATCAGGCTGAGCTCCGGCCGCCATAAGGTGACGCTCAAAGGGCCCGACGGTGAGCAGAAGACGTCGATCAAAGTGATCTCTCCGGGCAAGACGACGACGGTGGTGCATCGCTGGTAGTCCCCGGGTGAATGCGCTATTTGTCGGGCCAACAGCATGAAGAAGTGGATCAGCGCGCTCGTTCTCGCAGCTTCCGGATCACTCTTGGGAGGATGTGGCGACGTCGACAAAGTTTCGGTGAAGATCACGTTTCCCGATGACGCGGCGAAGAGCTCGACGTCGAATCTGTTGTTCATCGTGCGGCAAGCGCCCGCGAGCGGAAACGGATGCGCTGCGCTGTGGGTCGACGAAGCCTCGATGCTCCCGCAGAACGCGAGCACCATCGAGTATCCGTACAAGAACGACGTCGTTGCTGCGCCGATCGATCTGCAAGGCTACCCTGCGCTCACCTTGTTGATCTACGCGTACCCGGCGGGTGCGACGATCGACGTGCAGAAGCCGGGCTCGAACGCGATCGTCGCCGGTTGTGAACAACGCCCGAAAGACGGCGCAGAAGAGCTCACGGTCACGCTCGGCCGTCGCACCGCGAGCTGAGCGCGCGGATGGAACAGAACACACTGTTGTGGCTCGCGCCGACGCTCGCGGGCATGTTTGCTTGGGGCATCGCGCAGGGTCTGGTGAAAAAATACGTCGGCGAAGTTCCGCCGGCGCGTTTTTGTTTGTTCTACGCAGTCGCGGTCGGCGTGGTCAGCGTGATCGTTTGTTTCACGTTCTCGAACGAGGATCGCCCGCCGGTGTTCGCCGAAGAAGGCCGCACCTTCTTGATGTTCGGCATGCTCGCCTACGTGCTCGATGGCATCGCTTGGATCCTCTACTACGAGTCGATCGTCGCGGGCCCGATCTCCATCGTCGGTACGCTCTCCGCCGCCTATCCCGCGCTGACGGTGTTGTTCGCGCGTATTTTCCTCGCAGAGCAGCTGGTCACGGCCCAATACGCCGGCGTGTTCGCGGTGATCGCCGGTTGTTTGTTACTGGCCTATTCGCCACCTGATCCACAGGCCAAGGTCCTGCAAAAACGCTGGATCCCTTTGGCGGCCGGCGCACTTTTGATCTGGGGCATCAACGGCGTGATCATCAAATACGCCTACGCGCTGCCGAACGCGCACGAAGGGAACATGTTCCTCTTCATCGCCGCCGGAGGTGCGTTGACGCTCGGTGTGTACGGCCTGATCAAAGGACGGAGCGGTGGCGGTGGCTCATCGAGCGCGGAGTGGACGCGCGCCTTCATCCCCATGGCGACCATGGCCATCGGGGGCGCGTTGGTCGCGTTCGCCTATAAAAAAGGCCCTGCTTCTTTGGTCACGCCGATCTCGGGCGCATATCCGGTGATCACGTTGGCGTTCGCCGGTTTCTTGCTCAAGGAGCGTCCCGCGGGGCTCCACTGGATCGGCATCGTCGCCATCTTCATCGGCCTCGGCTGCGTGACCAGCGTCGAGTGGTGGCCGGTGGTCATGGGTTAGCGCGGTTAACGCTTGAAGAGCTTGTCGAGGAGGCTTGCGCTTTCGCCGCGTCCTTTGTTTTTTCGACCGGACAACAACCGCACTTCGCGCACCGCATCCGCGTTTTTCGGATCGAGCTTTTGCGCGCGCGAGAAGTGATAGAGCGCTTCGTCGACTTGGTCGCGCGACTTCAAGATCTGACCTGCGTAGTAGTGCGTGGTCGCGGTCGGCTTGTCTTTGAGCGCTTCCAAGATCAGCGCGTATGCTTTCGTCGAGGCTTCGCTGCGTTCGACCTTCGGATCTGCGAAGATCGCCCAAGCCATGGACGCTTTGTATTCGCCGGCCGAAGGATCGCCGGTCATCGCGAAGTTGAAATACTCGCGCGCCTTCAGGTAGTCGCGCTTCTTCAACATCACCAGACCCATCTGGTGTTTCATTTCAGCATCGCGCACCGTCGCAGCTTTGCGTGAGTCACCTTTGATGCGCGAGTCGTGCCACATCTCGAGATACTCGGCGCGCGTCTTGTCGTTGGTCAGCGTTTGATACGCTTCGTTCATGCGCGCGGAGATCTCGCGCGCGGTTTCGAGCAGCTCGTCATCTGCACCTTGAAAGGTGTCCGGATGAAAACGTTTCTGCAGCAGCGTGAAGGCCTTGCGGATCTCCGCGACCTGCGTCGTCTCCAGCACGCCCAACATTTCGAAGTGGCTCTTGTGCTCCATCGACGCGTGTAGCTCGTGCATCTCGCGCACCAGGCTCGGATCGACGCGCGGCTCGGGCGACTTCACGCGCACCGGCGTCTGGTAACGATCCTGTTCGTTCAGATCCTGCGTCGGCACCGGTGTGGTTGCGGCCCCGGCGGGCTTCGCTGCTTTCGGAAGCGGGATTCCTTGGGCCGCGGGAACGAGCTTCGCCTTGTCGAAGATCAAAAGCATGCGCAATAACGCGCGCACTTGCCGGCGATTGCCCGCACGCTCGAGCGCGTCCGGTTTTCGCGGCTTCTCGAGATATTTGAGGATGAGGCGATCTTGTTCGTCGAAGCCGAGCTCCGGCATCACGCCGTAAAGCTGCACCGCTTTGCCGAGCAGGCTGTCGCTGGTGGCGCGCAGCTCTTCGTCGGAGGTCGCGGTCTTCAGACCACGGATGAACAGGTCCACAGCAGCGATCGGCACGCCGATCTCTTTGATGCGCGCGTTTTCGCCGGGCGCGCTCTGCCAGCTGCCTTCGACGAGGGTGAACATCGACAAGGCACGCGCTTCCGTCTGCGTGATGATCGCGCGTTTGACGGCGTCGGCGGTGGTCGCGCCTTCACGGATCAACAGCGTGCCGAGCAGAGGGCGCGCGGCTCCCGCTTGGGTTTGTTGTTCCAGGGCGGCGCTCAACGACTCGGGTGAACAATCGCCGTTCGCCAAGAGGATCTCGCCGAGATAGTTGCCGCTGAAACCGGGACCGCCCGTGTGGACCGGCGCACCCGCACGAAAAAAGATCGCCTGTTCCTTCGGCGCGCGCACCAAGATCGCCCCGGTGAAACGCACCAAGGAAGCGGAGGCGTAGAGATCGGAGAAGAAGACGTCTTTTCCGAGCTGCCCGGTCTTCGCGCTCGAAAGATCGATCATTCGATGCAGACTCCGAGATCGACGTCGCGCTCCAGATCGACGTCCGTCCGTGCGGGCACGCAGGGCGAGCCGGAGTTGCAGCGAGTCGCCTGACAGGCGGCGCCGGTCGGGCACTCGCAAAGCGCGCGGCAAAAAACAACCTCCTGCTCCGACTCGGATGGATTCGCGCAGACCAAAGAACGTTGGGCGTTGTCTTGCGCCCGGCACATATCGGTGTCGGTGCACACCGAGCCGACCACCCCTTCGCCGGCCGGGATACAAGCGGCGACCGAGCCGACACCGAGCACCTGGCAGATCTGTCCGCCCGCACACGGAGGCGGCGTGGTTTGGAAGATCTTGCAGGTGGTGAAACAGACGCCCGCGCCGTTGAAGGTCGAGCACGCCTGGCCTGGAGGACAGTCTTTGCGCAGCTCGCTGCAGACACCTTCGCTGCAGACGCCGACGCCGCGCGCCGATTCCCAACAGGTGGTGCCGACCGCACATTGAAACGAGAGGTTCTCTTCGGCTTTGGCGGTCGCGTAATTCGAGACGTCGCAGGTGGGGAGGCAGCGACGGCCGATGCCGTTGACGCTCTCGCAGATCAGCCCGGTCGGACAGAGATCATCGGGACGTTCGGCGCCGAGATCGCAGCTCTTGAACGGTTCGACCGAGCCGCGCCGCACGCAGGTGTCTTTCGCCACCAAACAGACATGATCCTGGTCGCAAGGACAGGGGAGGTTTTCGTCGTCATCGAAGTCGAGGACGAAGGAACACGCGCCGAGCACGGGGATCGCGAGCAGAGTGGAGTAAAAAAGCGCGCGCATGTTCATTGCCAGGTCGTCCCGAAAGTGAGGATGGCGCCGCCGTCCGTGGGCGTGATGCCGGCGCTGCGCGGGTTGCGAAGGAGATCTTGTGGCGTCGGCTGATCTGATCCGGAGACCAGTAAGATCACCGTGCCGCCGATCGCCGTCAGCAGGCCGGCGCCGACGCAGATATCGGAGATCAAGGCGTCGGTTTTGCCGCGATCGCGGATGGTTTCGAGGTCCGGGCTGCTCTGCGCGGTGCCGCGGTAATCACTGTGCACCGTCGTCGCCAAGATTCCGAAGACCACGCCCGTGACCACGGCTGCGCCGCCGATCCCGACCATGGTCCACCCGAGATATTCCTCGGCGGGGGTCTCGCGCGGCTGCAGCGTTCCGCCGACGCCCATCGATGGGGTCATCGATCCGCTGACCGTACCTTGATTCGAACCACTGTTCTTTTGGCCAAGGCCTGATCCTTCGGACAGGCCGAACGCCGGGTTGTCTCCGCCGGCGCCCAAACCGTCGCTCGCACCTTTGGTGTCCGAACGTTCGGCGGCGGCGATCAACCGTTGCACGAAGGCGTCGATGTCGGCGGTGAACGAGGACGCGATCACCGAAACCACCGCGCGCTCCGTGTTGAGGCGGGTGCCCGTTGCGGCATCGAAGACACCGCCGATCAACGTGGCGTCGTTTCCGCTCTGCGTCACCGAGACGAAGATCAACGTATCCGCGACCAACATGCGCGCCAGCGAGCGGAGTGATCCGCCCATGCCGTCGGCGGAGATCTCTTCGGTGCAGCGCGCGGTCAGATCGCGCAATTCGGCGCCTTTTTTCATGCTGCGAAGGCGCGTCTGCGAAGTGATGTTTTGATTCGGCGAGATCTCGAGCGGCGCGCCGTGCACGGTGAAGCCGACTTTTTCGATCCGCAGATAATGTGTGCCCGCGGTGACATCTTTCAGCGTCACCGGCGTGACACCTTCGAAACGTCCGTCGAGGAACACCGCGGCGTACGGCGGCGTCGAATAGATCTCCACGCTGCCCGTCGGCGCTTGTTCCGTGCGTTTGGCCGCGGACTCGAACGCTTTCTCGACCGCGGGCGGGAAACCGGAGAGTTGGTGATCGGGATCGATGGTCAACAGCTCGGAGAAGGTCGACTCTCCTTCGTCGGGCGAGCCGCGCAGCGTCAGCGCAGCGCCGAGATAGACGAGCGCGTTTTGCAGCTCTTCCACATCGCCGATCAGAGGACCTGTCTGTTGGTACAGGTTGACCGCTTGGCCGAGGCGCGCGATCGCTTCGTCGAGATTGAGCGCGTCGTAAGCGCGTTTCCCGTCGCTGAACGCCGCGCGCGAACGCTCCAGCGTCTCTTCCTCGCGGGTGCGCGGGTCGCCGGACAAAACCCGCCCGGGCTCGACCAAGCGGAGCGACTTCGCTTTTTCGGCGCGGGTCTTGAGGATCGCGTCGGTGATCGCCGCTGCGCGTTGTCCCGAAGGATCACGCGCGACGGCGAAGGCCGCGGTCGCCGAAAGCTCACTGGCCGCCGCAAGATGCGAGGCAAGAGTGAGCGTGAGCATCGAGGCCAGAGGGAGTACGAATCGCATTCCTTGAGACACGGGAGATCGCTGAACTCTATCACCGCGCTGTGTCCTCAAGCTACCATGTCCCTCTGCATGCGCGCGCTGCCGGTGCTTTTCGTCACCTTGCTCTTCATCTCGGCCGAGCCTGCGTTCGCCGTGGGGAAACGGATCCTTACGCTGCGAGCTGCGGAGCGCGCGATCGATCTCGCGTGGCAGGCCGAGCTGGCCGAGGACTACGCCGGTGCGCGATCCGCGCTGCAAGCGCTGGTGCGATCCTCGACGACCGCCGAGGAAACTGCGGCGCGCGAGCGGATCGAAGAGTGGTTGAGCACGATCGACGAACGCGAGTCGGCGAAACGTGCGCACGGAGAGAGCGCTCGGTTTTACGCGGAGTCCTTCTCGACGCTGAAGGCGTTCGGGCAAAAGCGCTCCGAGGAGCTGTTTCGGCGCGCAAAAAAAGCGTTCCCGCAACTTTCGACGACCACCTCGGTGATGCTCAGGCCGGAGCGGCTCTTGGACGTGGCCGACAAAACCGCGCCGGAACGGCTGGTGCGCAGGACGCTGGAGAAACACGGCTTCACGGTTTCCACCGAGCAAGCGAAGCGCGCAGCGAGCACCGCGAGCGAAGGGGCGGGAGGCGGACTTGTTCCGCCGTTAACGGCCGAGCAAGCGAAGCGCGCAGCGAGCAACGCGAGCGAAGGGGCCGCAGGCGGACTTGTTCCGCCGTTAACGGCCGAGCAAGCGAAGCGCGCAGCGAGCACCGCGAGCGAAGGGGCCGCAGGCGGACTTGTTCCGCCGGTAACGGTCCAGTTCCGCTTTGAGGCGAGGATCGATGTCGATGCGACGCAATCCGAACCGCTGGAACGCGGAGCCCGGGCGACGGTGCAGACTTCGGTGATCGTGCGCGAAAAACAAGCGGACGGGAAATTCAAAGTGTCGGGCAACGTACAGAAGCGGCGCGTGGAGATTCGCCGCACAGCCGCAGAAGCGAAGAGCTTCGCCATGCGGCGGGCGCTCGATGATGCATCGCTCGGCCTGATCTTCCACTTGCGTGAAAGATTGCTCGCGGACATCGCGGGCGGAGTGCTTTGACACGCGGGCGGATTCGCGGTCCTCTCATCCCGCGATGGCGCCGAAGAGGTTCGGCAAATACGAAGTGCTTGCGCGCATCGCGACCGGCGGAGCGGCGAACATCTTTCTCGCGCGCCAACCCGGTGCCGCCGATTTCCACAAGCTCGTCTGTTTGAAGACACTCTTACCGGAGCGGGCCTCGGACGAAGACTTCGTCGCCATGTTTCTCGACGAAGCGCGTCTCGCGGCGCGTTTGAATCACCCGAACTGCGTGCAGATCTTCGATCTCGGACGCGTGCGCGGGAGCTTCTACATCTCCATGGAGTACATCTTCGGCGAGACGTTGTGGAACCTGCTCGCGACGGTGACCAAGCTGCGTACGCCGCTGCCTGCACCGCACGTGGCGTCGATCCTCTCCTCGGTCTGCGACGGACTGCACCACGCGCACGAGCTGAAAGATTCGAACGGCCGCATGTACAACTTGGTGCATCGCGATGTCTCGCCGCAGAACGTGATGATCACCTTCGAGGGGCAGACCAAGGTCGTCGACTTCGGCATCGCCAAAGCAGAGACGGGCCGCGTTCCGACGATGGCCGGCATCGTCAAAGGCAAGTTCAGCTATATGTCGCCGGAGCAGATCACCGGCGGCACGATCGATCGGCGAAGCGACGTCTATTCGTTGGGCATCGTGTTGTTCGAGTGCCTCGCTTCGCGGCGCCTTTACCGCGGTGACACTCCGGAAGAGATCGCGCGATTGATCCTGGAACACCGCGCGCCGCGCCTCCGCGACGTGGTGCCTGATATTCCACCCGCGCTCGACAACATCTGCGCCATCGCGTTGGCGCGACATCCGTCGAAACGTTTTCAAACGGCGCACGCCATGGGCGAAGCGCTGCGCGATTTCCTCGACAGCATTCGTTATGCGCAGAGCTCCGGTGCGATCGCGCGTTTGGTGGAGCAACGTTTCGAGGGCCAGATTTCGGAGCGGCGCAAAGTGTTCGAAGCCGCGCTCGCAGGCAATTACGACGAAGCACATCTGCTGAAAGTGCTCGATGCGCGCGCGGTGCGTGACCTCGATCTTTTTCCGGAAGGTGAGGAGCAAAAAGAGGACGGCGAAGATTTCGTCGAGCTCGACGAAGGCAACGCGACCACGCAGTTCGAGCCGGAAGAACAGGTGCCTTCCGAGGTCGACGAAACCGCGAACATAGGGCGCGTGGAGAGCACGCAGGTCGACGTCGACGGCGAAGAACACCTCGAGCTTGCGGCGAGGCGCGTGCCGCCGGATGGTACGACGACGCTCGAACCGTCGAAGGTGGCGTCGGTTCCGCTCAACTTCGGCGAGACGACGCAGCTCGAAGGTGAAGCCGGCGATTCGGAGCTGAAGAACATCAAGCGGATCGGCTTGCCGCTCGACGGGGACACCGGTCCCGTCGATACACCGCCACCTTCGCGCGCTCCAAAAAAGCCGGGATTTGCGGTCACGACGCGTTCGCGCGGTGCTTCGGTCGGCGGATCGGCTGCGGCGCTCGAGCTGTCCGAACAAGCGATGGACAACATCAACGAGCCGTCGACGGTGCAGACGAACATCGTCGAAGAGCTCGAGGAAACCACCGCGCGTCCACCGCCGATGATGGATCCGACGTCGGTCTCCGATCGCGTGCCGATGTTGTCCGGCCCGGTGTTGATCCGCCCGCAGACGAACGACATGATCCCGCCGCCGCTCGATCCGCACGAAGTGTTGGTGTCGACGAAAGTGACCGGTCAGAGCTACGACGGCATCGCGGTCAAAGAGCGATCGAGCGCAAACAACGCGTGGCTCGACGCGTCGTCCTCGCCCGACACCAAACCGCTGCCTTCGCTCATCGACGCTGCGGACCGAACGCCGCCGCCGAATTTGCGCACGCCGCGTCCTTCACCTTCGCCGGTTCCGCTGGTCGGCCCCGCGTCGCAGTCGCCGCTTTCGAGCGCGGTGACGCCGAAGTTTCCGCTTCCCGGTGCTGAGGCGCGTTTTGGATCCGTCGCGTTGTTTGCCGCGCTCGCCTTGGGCATCGCGATCGGCTTGGTTCTCGGATTGATGCTCGCGCGTTTGATCTACGCGCCGGTGCCGATCCCCGTTACTCCGACACGAACTGAATCAGCGCCACAGTGATGTTGTCGGTGCCGCCGGCTGCGTTCGCCGAGCCGATCAAGTTCTCGCAGGCGGACTCGAGATCGCGCGCGGACAGGATGTTCTCCAAGATACGCTCGTCGCCGATCATGCTGGAGAGACCGTCGGAGCAGAGGAGGTAGTAGTCGTTCGGCTTCGGATCGAGGCGGTTCACGTCGACCTGCACGGTCTCTTTCATGCCGAGCGCGCGCACGATGACGTTTTTGTGCGGGAAGTGTTCGATCTCTTCCGGCGTCAGCTTGTTCGCCTTGATGTAATCGTTGAGCAGCGAGTGATCGTCGGTGATCTGCTCGATGCGGCCGTCGCGCACGCGATATCCGCGCGAGTCGCCGACGTGGCCGAGATACGCGCCGCCTTGCGTGAAGAAGGCGGTGACGATCGTCGTGCCCATACCTTTGAAGCGGGCCTCGCGGGCCGCCGCCTCGAAGATCCTTTGGTTGGAAAATTTGATCCCCGCCACGAGACGGTTCTCATCGTAGCGAAGATTTTTTTCTTCCTTGAACGGCCAGGTCACTTCTTCATCACGCGTGGTCATGCGGAAGAAGCTGGTGACGGTTTCGACCGCCATCTGGCTCGCAACTTCACCCGACGCATGCCCGCCCATGCCGTCCGCGACGATGTAGAGACTTTCTTCGGGCAAAAGATAAAGCGCATCCTCGTTATGCGTGCGCTTCATCCCGACGTGCGTCATGCCGGCATACTTCAGCTTCATCGGCGCGGGCTCATCGTTTCGGGACCCGGCCTGAGTGTCAAGTCAGAGACCTTGATTCTGTGCTCTCCGACGATCGCTTCGTTCTCCACGCGTGTTTTTGCGGGTACCACGACGCCCGGTCCGAGGATTGCGTTTTTTACGAAAGCACCGGCTTCGACGCGCGCGTTCTCGAAGAGGACCGCGTATTCGACCTCGGCCGAGGGATCGATCGCCGCGCCTTCGCTGAGCGTCACCGACTGAACGCGGGCGTGAAGCTCGAGATAACGCTCCAGCGTGGAGAATTCCCACCAGCGCCCGCGCGGGTCGACGTGCGCATAAACGCGGCGCTGTGCGATCAGCGGCGGGTAGATGTCCGCGATGGTGTCGCAGTTTTTGTTCGGGATGGACGCCAACACCTGGGACGCGATCACGTGGATGCCGGTGAAGAGCAGGGGGGCGTCGCCTTCGGGCTGCCGTCCTTTGCCGAAACCGATCACCCGGTCGTCCTTCACCAGCACTTCGCGGAACGCCTCTTTGTCGAGGTTTGGTCGAAGGACCAGGGTGACTGCAGCACCGAAGGTGCCGTGGGCGGCGATCGCCGCGGAGAGATCGAGATCGGTGTAGAGCTTGGCGTTGACGATCAAGGTGTCGTCGTTTCGGTCGAGCAGGCCGAGGTCGCGCGCGGCCGCCAAAGCGCCACCTGTACCAAGGATCAGGTCCTCATGGCTGTAACCGATGCCGGCGACGCCCGCGAGCGCGCGGTGGATCGATTCGGGCAGGTGATGGGTGTTGACGGCGATCTTCGTGATGCCGTGTTGGTGGAGCAGCTCGACCAGCCCGAGGATCAGCGGCTTTCCCAAGAATGGGACCGCAGGTTTGGCGCGATCCGCGGTCAGCGGGTGAAGGCGCGTACCCAGGCCCGCGGCGAGCAACATCGCTTGCACGGCGCGAACGTCATGCGCCCGCGCGGATGAGTCAATCGTCGTTCTCGCGGCGCGTCGCTTCGGCCCGTCGTTCGCTTCGCTCGCGCGCTCTGCTTGCCGGTCGTGTTAAATCACAGCGCGTGCAGCTCGGTGTTTGCGAAGTGAGCTCGGTGCTCGACGGTACGTTCGCGCTCGACGGGGGAGCGATGTTCGGCGTCGTCCCGCGCGCGTTGTGGGAACGCGGCGATCCACCTGACCAAGAGAACAGGATCACGCTGGCGCTGCGCTGTATGTTGGTGCGCGTCGACGAGCGCGCCATCTTGGTCGACACCGGGATTGGCGACAAATGGAGCCCGCGCGAGCTGTCTCGCTTCGCGATCGAACGCGGAAACGGATTGCTCGGCGCGCTCGAGGCATTCGGCCTCGGGCGCGAAGACATCACCGACGTGGTGCTCACGCATCTGCACTTCGATCACGCCGGCGGAGTGACGCGAAAAGGGACGAACGGCGCCCTCGAGCTGACCTTCCCGCGCGCGCGGCACCACCTGCAGCGAAGAAACTTGAAACACGCGCTCGCGGCGACGGTGCGCGATCGCGCCAGCTATCTGCCGGAAAACTTCGAGCTGCTCGCGCGTTCGAGTCAGCTCGTCTTGCTCGATGGACCGCAGGAGATCGCCGCCGGCGTCGACGTGTTGCTCTTCGAAGGACACACGTACGGGCAACAACTGGTGCGTGTCCGATCGCCACAACGATCGCCGGAATCGAAGACGCGTTGGTTGCTCTACGGTGCGGACATCATCCCCACCAGCTCTCATCTCGGTGCGGCGTTCGTGATGGGTTATGATCTGATGCCCGACGTGACTGCGCGAGAGAAAGAACGAGTTTTGAAACGCGCCTCCGAAGAAGATGGTGCCATCGTCTTCGAGCACGATCCGAAGATCGCGGCGGCCACGATCCGCTTCGACGATCGCGGCCGCCCCAGCGTCCGCGAGAGCCTCATCTTGTGATGGGGGACGAATGATCGCGTTCCTCCTGTGCTCTTTGCTCCCTGGCCAAACGACCAGCTCGACGACGGCAACCTCCACCTCGGCGGCGCTCACTTCGAGCGTCACCGCCGGCCGTCCGGAGCTCGCACGCGTGTCGCCGGAGCTCGACGACGGGAAACTTCGCTGGAACGAAGCGTGGCCGCGGTTCTCCACGCCCGAATACATCGCCACCGGTGCCCTGGTGGTGCTCAACTCGATCGGCGGGTACATCGTCCCGAAGCCGCAGAAGGTGTTGTGGCACGGCGGAATCCTCTTCGACGACGATCTGCGCGACTACGCGATCCAGCTCTCTCGCACCACGAAGTTCCGCTTCAAAGTTGCGGGCGACTACGCGTTCCCTGCGCTCACCGTCATCCCCATCGCGCTCGACAGCTTGATCGTTGCTTGGCTGATCCGCGGCTCCTTCGATGTCGGCATGCAGACCGCGCTCATCTCGCTGCAATCACTTTTGACCTCGTCGTTCTTGAACCTGCTCGCGAAGCGCCTCACCGCCCGCACGCGGCCGAACGTTCCCGACTGCGAAGAACGCGGGATGGGACGCGGCGATCCGGCGTGTAACGGCGGCGGCTCGATCCGCAGCTTCTACAGCGGACACACAGGTATGGCGGCCACGGGCGCCGGGCTCATCTGCGTGACCCACGAATATCTCGATCTCTTCGGCGGCGGCTGGGCCGATCACTTGATGTGCGCCGGTGCGATCGCCGGCGCGACCTTCGTCGGCATCTCGCGCGTGGTGAACGACGCGCACTACGTGACCGACTCCATCGCCGGCGTGATCGTCGGGTTGGTGACCGGAGTGATCATGCCGGTGGCGCTCCACTACGGAGATCACTTCGCGGAGCGGAAATTTTACGTCGCGCCGTCCATGGACAGCGAGCAGATGTCGCTGACTCTAGGCGGCAGCTTTTGACGAGCTCTCTTCGGCGGCACCCCGTTTGTGGATCGCGAAGCCGAACGCCGCCGCGGTGAAGAACATGATCAAGCTGTAGATCGCGGCGGGAATGGCCATGGTCGAGTTGTTCAAAAGCAGCGGGCTGGAAGCGATGGCGATCGCCAGCGTCCCGTTGTGAATGCCGATCTCCATGGCGATGGCGATCGATTGTTTCTTCGACAAACGCACCGCCAGTGGAACCAAGAAGCCGATCGCCATACTCGCCAAGTTGAACGCCAAGGCAGCGATGCCCACGGCGCGGAAATATTCGCCGATCATCGCGCGCTCTTTGAGGACGGTGGCGATGATGATCAACAACAGAAAGACGGCGGACATGATCCGCACCGGCTTCTCGAGGCGCTGCGCGACGTTCGCTTTTTTCGCGTGAATGATCATCCCGACGCCCACGGGAATGAGGACGATGGCGAACACTTGGATCACTTTGTCGAACTGCAGCGGGATGCTCTTGCCTTGACCCATGAACGCTTCCAGCGAATAGTTCACGATCAACGGCAGCGTGAGCAGCGAGAGCAACGAGTTCACCGCGGTGAGCGTGATGTTCAAAGCGACGTCACCTTTCGCGAGGTGGCTGAACAGATTCGCGGTGGCGCCGCCCGGCGATGCGGAGAGCAACATGAGGCCCACCGCGAGCTCCGGCGGCAGACCAAAACCGCTCGCGATGGCAAAACACACCGCGGGCAGAATCGCCATTTGACAGAATAGACCCACGAAAACGGCGCGTGGGAAAACGACCACGCGTTTAAAGTCGGCGATCGACAAGCTCAGCCCGAGGCCGAGCATGATGATCCCGAGCGCGACAGGCAGAAAGACCGCGGTGAGAACGCTGGACTGCACGTGCCCGTCGTACTCGGCCGTTAGCGGCGGAACAAGTCCGCCTGCGGCCCTACGTTCGCTTTGCTCACTGCGCGCTTCGCTTGCGGGACGCCTACTTCGGGCCCCGAGCGTCCAAGACTGTCGGACAAAACCAACAGTCGCACTCCACAGAACACGAGCGAGGGCGCGGTGACGGATGACGTCCGGCCGAGCATGGGTCTAGCGTCGTTGCGCCATGAGATCGCTTTGGCCTCACGCCATCTTCTTTTCGGCGATGACTATCGCCGGGTGCGACTGCGGCGAAGAGCTGATCGTCACCGACGCCCGCCTCGCCGTAACGCCGCTCGCCGTCGACTTCGGAAACGTCGTCGTCGGCGGCTTGCGCGTGCGCTCGGTGGAGCTGTCGAACACCGGTGCGGTTCCGCTCTCGTTGACCAAGAGCGAGCTCGTCTCGGACGCGCAAGAATTCGCGTTCGTCTCGCAGCTACCGGAGATGATCGCGCCGCAGCAGAAGGTCGAAGTGAACATCGCCTTCGAGCCGCGCGACGTCGGAGCTGAAGTCGGCACGATCACTTTTGCAGCGAACGATGGAAAAGATCCGATCACCGTGACGCTGAACGGCGTCGGTGTCGAAAGCGGCGTGGGGATCGAGCTCGAAGGTGAACGCTGCGGCACGGACGAAAATTCTCTCTCCTTCGGGAACCTCACGCCGGGGACCAGCGCATCGCGCACGATCACCGTGACCAGCCAAGGCGGCACGACGCTCACTGTCCTTTCGGCCATCGTCGAAGCCGGGTCGACCGGAGAGTGGACCATCGACGGCAGCGCGCTTCCGCAGGCGCTCGAGCCGGGTGCCTCGCTGCAGCTCGTCGCGACGTATACGCCGGTCGACGGCGGCGCCGATCAGGGTGCCTTCGTGATCACCACCGACGCGACCGCGAATTCCACCATTCGGATCACCGCGTGCGGAGCCGGTGTCGCGCCCGCCCTGTGCGGAAGGCCAGTCCCGCTCGATCTCGGTTCCGTGGGTGCTGGCCAAACGATCAGTGGCCTGTTGACGCTCGAAAGCTGCGGCCTCGAGCCGTTGAATCTGACCGCCCTCCAGCTCGCAAACGACGCAAACCACCCGCTCCATCCCGCGTTCAGCTTCACCTCCAGCGCCGCTTTGCCCGCGACGCTCGCGCCCGGCGAGACGGTGGCGGTCAATGTTTCCTTCACCGGCCAAGCCCCGCTCGGTGCGGCGAGCGCTTGGATCCAAGCGAGCTCGAACGCGCACAATCAACCACAGTCTTTCTTCCGCATCGACGCGCGGACCGCGGCGCCTTGCGCGCTCTACGTGGCGCCGACCGATCTCTCTTTCCGCAACGTGGCGATCGGCGCGAGCGGGCAGCACACCGCGCTGCTGGGAAACTCGGGCGAGATCGACTGCGAGATCTCTTCAGTGGTGGTGAACACCACCGTCGGTATGGGGAACGAGTTCGCGCTCGCTTCGGCGCTCTTGCTGCCGTTCACTTTGCGCGCGGGTGATGCCCAGCTGATCGACGTCGCCTACTCACCGCAGGACGCGAACATGCACGAAGGTACCTTGGTTGCGACGGATGCCTCGGGCACCACGGTGACCGTCAGCCTCTTCGGCAACCCGCCGGAAGCGACGGGCTGCGCGATCGAAGCACAACCGACCGCAGTCAACTTCGGCATCACGCCGGTCGGTGTCGCGGCCCGGCTCGGCGTCACCATCGTCAACGTCGGCGACGATCCCTGCCGCATCACCGGCGCGGTGTTGGTGAACGGCGAGCCTGCGTTCGCCGTCAATATGGGTCTGTTGCCGATCGCCTTCCCGGGCTTCGGCGGCGTGGACCTCGAAGTCGTGTATACGCCGACGATGCCTTCAGCGAGCACCGACGTCATCCAAGTCGACGCGATGCCGCTCGGCATGGGCACCGGCGGCGGCACGATCTTCGTCGGGGTCACCGGCCAAGCGGCGGAAGCGCGGATCTGCGCGACCCCGGCATCGGTCGACTTCGGCGTGGTCACGCAAGGCTCGAGCGCGACGCGTTCGGTGGTGATCTCCAGCTGTGGTGCGGCGCCGTTGAACCTGCGCGGGGTCGTCCTGTCCTCTGGTACAGGTGGTCCGTTCAGCATCGCGAATCGTCCGGTCACGCCCGACACGCTCGCCTCCGGTGACGTCGCGATGCCGGATCTCAGCGTGGTCTACGCGCCGATGGATCCCGGGCCCCACTTCGGCGAGGTCGAAGTGTTGTCCTCGGATCGGACGCAACCTGCGCTCCGCATTCCGCTCACCGGCAATTGGGACGGCACCTGCAGCGCGGTGTTGTCGTGTAATCCGACCGCGATCGACTTCGGCGACACGGAGATCGCCACGCGCAAGATGGTGCGCGTGGTCTGCCGAAATCTCAGCAATTCGCCGGTCAACGTGACGAACGCGGTGCTCGCGGGCGGTGGCTCGGAGCTGACGGTCGATGCGATGACGCCGGTCGCGCTGCAGCCGGGCGACGTGTGGACCTTCGACGTGCACTATTTGCCGAACGCCGCGGTGGCTTCGAGCGCGACGCTGAATCTGACGACCGATGCGTGTATCGCGCCGGCGGCGATCCCGGTCGCGGGCAACGGGCTGGTCCGCGATCTTCCGCCCTGTCAGCCGCCGTCGACGTTCCAACCACAGGTGCAGTGGCACTGGCGCAGCTCGACGATCGAGCCGACGTTCACCAACTCGTGGAGCACACCGCTGGTGGCGAACCTCAACGACGATAACGGCGATCAGTTGATCGACGAGAACGACATTCCCGAAGTGGTCTTCATCTCGCTCGATTCGTACAGCATCAGCGATCCCGCCGCTTCGATCCCGGGCGTCTTGCGCGTGTTGAACGGCGCGACCGGCGTGGAAGAATTTTCGGTGAACGAGCCGCGTTTCGCCGACACTTCGCTGTTGGCGATCGGCGACATCGACTCCGACGGCAAGCCGGAGATCATCGGCAGCAAATGGATCCCCACGCCACCCGGCACAGGCACGGGCGGCTTCTTCGGCCGCTACATGACCGGCGTTTTGGTGGCGCTCGACAACACCGGCGCCGTGAAGTGGGAGTCGGATCCTTGGTCGTGGCCGCAGGAGCTGACGTGGAACTCGTCGGCGCCCTCGCTCGCCGATCTCGACGGCGACGGCTTCGCGGAGATCATCCTCGGCCGTGAGGTGTTCGATCACCGCGGGCACCTGTTGTGGCGCGGCACCGGCGATCACGGTTTGGTCTCCGGCGGCGTGCATTCGGCGGTCGCGGACATCACCGGCGACGGGCGTCCGGAGATCGTGGCCGGAGGGACAGTGTACAACGCCGACGGCTCCATCCTCTGGGATCTGACGAACGGCTTCGAAGGCGGCACCGCGATCGGGATGCTCGACCCGCTCGATCCGCTCCCGCAGATCGTGCGGTACACGGCGAATCAGGTGACGGTGATCGATCACCTCGGCATCGAAAAATGGAGCGCGACCATTCCGGTCCTCGGGATGATGTCCACACCTTCGACTTTGTTGCCGGTGATCGCCGACTTCAACGGCGATGGCGACGGCGATGTCGCCGTGGCGAACGGCGAAGCGGTCTATGTGTACAATGGTACAGGTGGCTTGTTGTGGAGCTCGCCGGTCACGGACAGCACGTGTTGCGTCGGGATCAGCGCCTTCGACTTCGAAGGTGACGGTGTCTATGAGCTGATCCTCACCGACTACGGCACGGTCTACGTCTATCGCGGCACCGACGGCACGCAGGTCTATTCGGCCGCGCGCACCAGCCCGACCGCGTACGAGATGCCCGTGGTCGCCGACATCGACAACGACGGCAAGGGTGAGCTGGTCGTCGCGTTGATGGGCACCGGTATGGCGACCGGCGTCATCGCCTACTCGAACATCAACGACACCTGGGTCGGGGCGCCGCGCATCTTCAATCAGCAGACGTATCACGTGACCAACGTCTACGAAAACGGCGCCATCCCTCGGGTGGAGACACCACTCTCGCAAGGCCCGAACGTGTTCCGCGGAACGATCGCCGCGTGTGAATAACTGAGCTAATTTTGCGGCGGACTCTAGCGCGAGCTCGCGAGGATCGCTTCGAAGATCTCCTCGACCGAAGGAAGCGACTCTTCTTCGGCCCATCCGTCCCGCACCACGAGCATCTCGCGCTCGCGCTCCGCGTCGTAGGCGGGCAAGCCGTGCGCTTCTTTGAGCGCCTGCGCGCGTTTTGACACCACGCGCCGCTTCGCCAACATCCGCACCAGCTCTCGATCGATCGTATCGATCTCGCTGCGCAGTTCGAGGAGCTCCGGCGAGGTCACAGCCCTGTGTTATAGGCAGAAGCATGAAGCACTGGGAACATCGCCCGGAACCGAAGTGGAAAAATTTCCAGTTCAATCAGCCGTACGCGAAGGGTCTCAAACGCCTCAAAGAAGAGGTGCTCGAGAAGACCGACTTCGATCCCGCGACCCTATGGCAGTGGGGAACGATGCAGGCCATGGCGCTCATCGAGATCCTCAAAGATTGCGAAGCGAGCTTCGGTGAAGAAGGCCAAAAAGTGGTCTACGGCGCGCTTCGTAAGGTCGGTCGCGACATCGGCCGGCAGATCCTCGAAGGCACCACTGTCCCCGAGGACATGAGCGAGGCGGAGTTCATCTCTTTTTACGCGACGATTTTGAATCGCATCGTCTACGCCTCACTCGAAGATCCGCGTATCGACAGCAATGACCAAGCGACCTTCGATATCTTGTGGTGTCCGCACCAAGATCACTACGGCGCGTTCGACTGCCGCGTGCAGCGTTATTTCGTGCAGGGAATGATCGACGCCGGCCAAGACTTCGGCCAGCGTTTCGGCTTTCAAGTTCGCTTCGACACGACGATCCCCGCAGGCTCACACACGTGTCACTTCACGATGTGGCGCGCGGACGAAGAAGAGAAGGGCGTCTGGCAGGACTACACGAACGTGCTCGAAGCGAAGGCGCTCGAACGCGCAGCGAAGAAAAAAGCGGAAGAACAGGACCGCTGACGCGCCGAAGAATCACTCCTCGAGCTTGGCCATCACGCGTTCGCGAAAGATCTGCAGCTGCACATCGACGTCCGTGATCTCGGTATCGAGCTCCTCGACCTTCGAGCGCCACTCATCCGCCGCCCGCTGCGCATCCGCGATTTTGCCGATGAAGATCGTCGGTGAGCTCTCCACCTCGGTGAGCTTCTTCTCCGCTGCACGCAGCTTCGCTTTCGCATGTTTGAGCGCACCGCTCAGCCGCGACATCTTCCGGTCCCACTCCTTCGCCTCTGCGCGCTCCTCTTTGGACATCGGCATCGCCAGCAGCGGTAGCGGATTGAGCTCGGCTTCGAGCGTGCGCCCTTTGATCGCTTTCGCCGACATCGTCTGCTTCCACGACTTGTAACCCTTCTTGTCGATCCTCACGCGGAACTTGCGCGTCGTGGGGATCAACACGTCGTACAGCGGCGTGAGCCCCAGCTCGAGGTTGTCGACGAAGACACGCGCTCCGGGCGGCTCCGAAGTCATGTCGACTTCTTTGCCGAGCTCGAGCGCCAGCGCCGTCACCGTCGCTGTCGCAGCGTTCGATTCGAGGACCACCTTGGCCGCGATATATCCGGGAAGCGAAACCGCGATCGTCGCCGACTCACCGAGCGGGATCGCCGGCAGCGTCATCGGCGTCGACGCAGACATCACGCGCCCGTTCAGCTCGATCGTTGCGCCTTCGGGCGTCGTCTCCACGCGAAAAACACGGCCGCGTTTCAGCGTAAAATACGCGTTCGTCTTCTTCTCACCCTCGGGGATGGTGATCATCGCCTCCGCGGGCACGGAGACGAAGCCGTCCATCCGCACCATCACGCGCACCGGTTGCCCGAGCGCGAGCTGATCGATGGTCACCGGCGTCACCAACTTCGAATCGGTCCCGTTGATGATCACGCGTGCACCCGGTGGAACCGAAGCGACGGTGATCGCGCCGCTCTCCGCGACGAGCTCCCGCGATTTCTCCGGGCTCCGGTTGAAGAACGCGGTCACTCCAAACGCCAGGAGCGCGAACACCAAACCCGCACCCACCAAAGGCAGGTACGTTTTGAGGAGCTGATCGCGCCGTTCGCGCGCCTTCTTTTGTTCATCGCTCTCGAGCAAGGTACCGAGCAAAACCTTCGGGATGTGCGGAACCTCCGGCGCACGCGGTGCAGGGATCGGTGTCCCGCTTGGACCGAACACCGGCGGCGCTGGCGGCTCGAGGGAAGCCACGTTCTGCGCGCCGAAGTACTTCATCGAGTCCATCGTCGAGGAGCGCGCGACGAGCTCGAGCTTCGGATCCTTGGCCACGTATTCTTCGGGCCAACCATAGATCGCCGCGACGGGATTCTCGGGCGCCTCCGCTTCCTTCGGCGCCCACTCCGCGCGATCGACGAGCGTCTTTTCGCCCTCCAGAGGATCCGAATCTTCGTAGGCCACGTTCGCCGGCTGCGAGGGGCCTGATCCTTCGGCCACGGTCAAAAGATCACTTGGAAAATATCTCGGGAAAACTTTCTCGAGGAAATTCTGCAGCGAGTGTTTTTCGTCCAGCTTGCCGAGCAACTTTCGCAGCCCATGAACGACCTCTTTGGCGTTCTTCGCGCGCTCCCCCGGTTCGACTTTGGTCATCGACAACGCGATGTCCAAAAGACCAGGTGGCACGTCGTCGCGGAGCGCGAACAGCTCCCGCACCCGTTTGTCGAGCGCCAGGAGCGCACCCGGCGTCTTCAACATGCGCCGTGCGCTCACCAGCTCGGTGAGCACGATACCCAGCGAAAATAGGTCGGCGCGCGCATCGATCTCGCTGCTGATCGATTGTTCGGGCGCCATGTAACCGGGCTTGCCGCGCGAAGCGACGCCGATCGTTCTTTCGTCGCGCGCATCATGTCGTGCGATACCGAAGTCGGCGAGCTTCAAGCCGCCTTGGCGCGACAACAGAATGTTCTGCGGCGAGACGTCGCGGTGTACCAGGTGGAGCTCGCGGCCGCTGTCGAGATCCTTGAGGTGATGCGCGTAGTCGAGCGCGTCGGCGACGGCGATGCAGATCTCGATCGCCGCGCGCAACGGGATCCAACGTTGTTTGCCGGCGAGCGTGCGGAGGAGCTGCGAGAGGTTGACGCCGTCGACCAGCTCCATCGCCAAAAACGGCTGGCCGTCGACCTCGCCGAAGTCGAAAGTTTGGACGATGTGCGGGTGGTTAAGTATGGCAGAAAGCCGCGCCTCTTCGAGGAACATGCGGCGCACCTTTGCGTCCCCGCGGTGCTCGCTGCTGATCCGCTTCAAGACGCACGGCTTTACAAAGCCTTGCGGGCCGACCTGCCGGGCGAGGTGCACCTGCGCCATCCCGCCTTCGCCGACCAATTTGATCAGTTGATAACGCCCGAAACGCTCGCCCCCACTCACGCCGCGGACTCTAAGTGGAGTCGCAGAGCGGCGGAAGAGGCGCTATGCTCCGCCGGTCGTGCGGGGGCGACTTTTCAAGCGGTCGCTGTTTCTTCGTGACCGCGGTGACGCTCCGCCGTCCGACGAGATCGGACAGGAGCTGGTCGCGCGGTGGCGCCGGGGTGATCAAGCCGCGTTCGCCGATCTCTTCAAGACCTACCGAAACCTGGTCTACGGCGTGCTCTATCATCTGCTCGGCAACGATCCCGAGCTGGAAGACGTGGTGCAGACCGCGTTCATCGAAGTGTTTCGATCGCTGGGAAGCTTCGAGGGACGTTCGAAGCTCTCTTCGTGGATCGCCCGCGTCGGTCTGCACGTCGGTTATCACCACCTCCGAAGGCGGCGGAGCCGGCCCGCCGACTACGACGTCGAACGCACCATGCCGGAGCTGATCGACGACTCGCCGGACGCCGATCCGGAGCGCACGCTCGAACGGCGTGAAGCGATGCGCCATGTTTATGCGGTGCTGGCGACGATCGCTCCGCGAAAACGTACGGTCTTCGTGCTCAACGATCTTCAGGGTATGTCTCAGGAAGAGGTCGCGGAGATCGTCGGCTCGAACATCGCCACCGTCCGCACGCGGCTGTTCTACGCGCGAAAAGAGTTCTGGAAGAAGGCGTCGCGCGATCCGGTGCTCAGCAAGCTGGGCGGTGATCTTTCGAAGGGCGCCGCCGCGCTCGCAAAGTTGACCGCGACCCACGACTCCTCAGAGGATGCCGGCGACTCCGCGGATGCGGACGACGACGACGGATGAGAATCATCGTGCTCGCCATTTCGGCGTTTGCTCTCCTGGTCTTTGGTACAGGTGCGTTCGTTTGGAGCCAGCTCACTTCGGCGCTGGAGGAACCGAGCAGCGCCATGCCGGAGGAGAAGATCATCATGATCCCGGCCGAGGCCGATGCCGAGGCGCTAGTGGAGCTGTTCGCCGCCGAAGCGCTCATTGAACATCCGGGCCTGCTCCGCTTCTGGGCGAAACACTTCGCGCGGAAGCTCGAGGTGAAGCCGGGCGAATATGCGCTCTCTACGAACATGGCGCCGATCGATCTGTTGAAACGGGTCGAGAGCGGGAAAGTCGTCACCTATCCGCTGACCATTCCGCCGGGCGTGACCATCTCCGAGGTCGCGGATCTCGTCGCGGAGAAAAAGCTCGCCGAAGAAAACGAGCTGAAAGCTGCGGCGCGAGACAAGAAGCTCGCCGATCGGCTGGGCGTTCCGAACGATACGCTCGAGGGTTGGCTGTTCCCGGACATCTACGAGCTGCCGCGCCATATGACGCCGGCGAAGTTGCTCGAGCAGCTCGTGCAGCGGCACCGCAAATATGTGAGCACTGGCATTTTGGACAGTGCGCGCAAAAACGAGCTCACCGAGCACGATCTGATCACGCTCGCCTCCTTGATCGAAGAGTCGGGCACGCTGGAGAGCGAGCAACGGATCTACTCCGCGATGCTCCACAACCGGCTTCGCGCAAAACAACCGCTCGAAGCGGAGGCCGCGCTGCTCTATGGATTGGCGCTCGAAGGTTTGAACTTGGAGAGCGCGACGAAGCAGGAGATCAAAACGTCGCCGTGGAATCTGTCGGTCGCGGCAGGATTGCCGCCTGGTCCGATCTCCAGCCCGAGCTTGGCGGCCATCGTCGCGGCTTCGGAGCCTGCGTCTTCGCCGGCGCTTTATCGCGTGCGCCGGCCGGATGGGACCCATGTCTATTGTCCCGACGAGGACTGTCACCAAGCCGCGATCAAGGAATGGCAAAAGCAGAAGTGAGCGCGGTCGAGATTCGCGCGCTCGCGAAGACGTTTCGCGGGCGCCGGAGACTCCGCAGCTTTTGGAAAAAAGGTGCGGCGGTGGAAGCGTTGCGGGGCGTCGATCTCGACGTCGAGCGCGGAGAGCTGGTCGCGGTGCTCGGGCCGAACGGCGCGGGCAAGACGACGATGCTCAAGATCCTCGCCACCTTGATCACGCCCTCGGCGGGTACGGTCCGTGTCGAAGGGATCGATCTCGCAAAAGATCCGGAGCTGGCGCGCGATCGCCTCGGCTACGTGCTCACCGACGAGCGCAGCTTTTATTGGCGCATCTCGGTGTACGAGAACCTGCGGTTCTTCGCGGCGCTTCAAGGTTTGGCGGGAGCGAAGGCGCGCGCGCGTATCGAAACGTTGGCCTCGCTCGTGGGGATCACCGAGCAACTTCCGCGCGATTTCGCCGATCTCTCCAGCGGGCAGCGGCAAAGGGCGGCGATCGCGCGCGGCTTGTTGTCGGATCCGCCGGTGGTGATGTTCGACGAAGCGACACGTTCGCTCGATCCCGGCCGTGCCGAACATCTGCGCCGCGTCATCCGCGAAGTGTTGGTGGAGCGCGAGCAAAAAGCTGTCCTTTTTGCCACGCACGACCTCGTGGAAGCGCGTGCGCTCGCGGATCGCGTGGTGCTGATGGCCGAAGGAAAGATCGTCCGCGTGGGGCCTTATGCGGAGATCGAAGACGACATCTTGAAGCTGTTCCGTGAAGAAGCGGGGCGCGAGGAAGCCGAGCTGTTCCGTCTTTTCCCTGACCTGGCCGAAAGATCAGGTCGCGCATGAAACCATCGCTGCTCCGCATTTTGTGGGAGTTCTTGCGGCGCGACGCCAAGATCGCGATGAGCTACCGCCTGCAGTTTTTCTTCCAGATCGCGGGCGTTTTCAGCGTTTGTGTCACCTTCTTCTTTTTGTCGCTGATGATGAAACGCGTCGAAGGAAGTATCACCTCGCTGCAAAAATACGGCGGCAGCTATTTCGGCTTCGTGTTGATGGGCGCGGCGTTCAGCACCTATCTCGACTCGTCGCTGCGCACGTTCGGCGCGGCGATCCGCCAGGCGCAGATGACCGGCACGCTGGAAGCGATGTTGACCACGCGCGCGCGCATCGGATCGATGGTCGCGGGCTCGGCGAGCTACGCCCTGGTCTTTAGTACAGTACGGACCGTGCTTTATGTCCTATGCGGCGCTTTCGTCTTTCGCCTGCCGGTGATGTTCGGCCAGTGGCCGGAAGCGCTCGCGGTCATGGCGCTCACCATCAGCTCGACCATGGCGCTCGGGATCTTCGCTGCGGGGTTCATCGTGCTCTACAAACAAGGGGACCCGGTGACGGCGGCGCTGAGCGGGTTGTCGTGGCTGTTGTCGGGCGTGCTTTATCCGAAAGAGATCCTCCCTGAGTGGGTGCAAAATGCCGCGTCGTTCCTGCCGATGACCCACACACTCGAAGCGATTCGCCTCGTTTTGTTGACCGGCGCCGAAGTGGGCTCGATCCGCGGATCGCTCATTTACCTCGGCGCATTCAGCGCAGTTGGAATCCCGATCGCGGTGGTGTGGTTCAAATGGGCCGTGTCACGCGCGCGGGTGGAAGGTTCGTTAGCCAGGTATTGAGCGTGGGCTCCTGCCGAGTTAGCGTCGCGTGACTCCATGGAAATGAACGTCGCTCATCTCGCACGGCTCCATAACATCGAGGAGTTCAAGACCCTCAACTGGGAGGGGACCTTCGACGAGTATCTCCAGCAAGTGCGCCAGCGCCCGAAGATCGTGCGCAGCGCATTTCAGCGCGTCTACGACATGCTCGAGTCGTTCGGGCGCGAAGAGTACATCGACAGCCGCAAGAAGCTGGTTCGTTATCCGTTCTTCCGCGATGAACAAAACGGCGGCGCGGACGCGGTCTACGGTCTCGACATTCCGTTGATGCGTTTGGTCAACGTCTTCAAATCGGCCGCCTATGGGTATGGCACCGAGAAACGCGTGTTGCTTTTGCACGGTCCCGTCGGATCGTCGAAGTCGACGATCGCGCGCATGTTGAAGAAGGGCATCGAAGCCTATTCGCGCACCAACGACGGCGCGCTCTTCACCTGGAAGTGGGAGCTCCCGGACGAGCTCAAACACGTCGCGGGCGGGCTCAACGAGTTCCCGTGTCCGATGAACGAAGAGCCGCTGAAGCTGATCCCGGTCGATTGGCGCCCGAAAGTTTTCGAAGAGCTCGGGCTCTACACGAACCTCGGTTATCCGCTGCAGATCTTCGGTGAGCCGAACCCGGCGTGCCGCTTCATCTATCGCGAGCTGATGCATCACTACGCCGGCGATTGGGCCAAAGTGATGAGCCATATCCGCGTGAAACGCCTGATTTTGTCAGAGAAGGATCGGGTCGGTATCGGCACCTTCCAACCGAAAGACGAGAAGAACCAGGACTCGACGGAGCTCACCGGCGACATCAACTATCGAAAGATCGCCGAGTTCGGCAGCGACTCCGATCCGCGCGCCTTCAACTTCGACGGTGAGTTCAACATCGCGAACCGCGGCATCATCGAGTTCATCGAAGTGTTGAAGCTCGACGTCGCGTTCCTCTACGACCTGTTGAGCGCGTCGCAAGAGCACAAGATCAAGCCGAAGAAGTTCGCGCAGACGGACATCGACGAAGTGATCATCGGCCACACCAACGAGGCCGAATACAAGAAGCTTCTGAACAACGAGTTCATGGAAGCGCTCCGCGACCGTACGGTGAAGATCGACATTCCGTACATCACGAAGCTCGACGAAGAGATCAAGATCTACGCGAAGGACTACAACGGGCGGCGCATCAAAAAACACATCGCGCCGCACACCTTGGAGGTCGCGGCGATGTGGGCGGTGCTCACGCGTCTCGAAGATCCGAAGAAGCACAACCTGACGTTGATGCAGAAGTTGAAGCTCTATAACGGCAAGAGCCTCCCCGGTTACACCGAGGACAACGTGAAGGAGCTGCGCAAGGAAGCGGTTCGCGAAGGTATGGAAGGTATCTCGCCGCGTTACGTGCAGGACAAGATCTCGAACGCGCTGGTGAGCGAGAAGAGTGACGGCAATCTCAATCCGTTTTTATTGATGAACGAATTAGAGGCCGGATTGCGCCATCATTCGTTGATCAAGAGCGATGACGAGCGGAAGAAGTATCGCGAGATGATCACCGTGGTGAAGCAGGAGTACGAAGATCTCGTCAAGAACGAGGTGCAACGTGCGATCTCCGCGGACGAAGAAGCGGTGCAGAAGCTCTGCGCGAACTACATCGACAACGTGAAAGCGTACACGCAGCGCGAGCGCGTGAAGAACAAGTACACCGGTCAAGATGAGGAGCCGGATGAGCGCCTGATGAGATCGATCGAAGAAAAGATCGACATCCCAGAGTCGCGGAAAGACGACTTCCGCCGCGAGATCATGAACTACATCGGTGCGTTGGCGATCGAAGGAAAGACCTTCGACTTCCGCACCAACGAGCGTTTGCACAAAGCGCTCGAGGCGAAGCTGTTCGAGGATCAGAAGGACTCGATCAAGCTGTCGTCGCTGATCTCGAGCGTGGTCGACCGCGAGACACAAAAGAAGATCGACGTGGTGAAGCAGCGGATGATCCGCAACTTCGGATACAACGAAGAATCGGCGACCGACGTGCTCAACTACGTCGCGTCGATCTTTGCTCGCGGCGACGCGAAGTCTTAGTCCTTCGATGAGCACGCCGAACGATTCCGGATCTTCCGGCTCGGGACCGCCGCGGCGTTCGCCCGGATCGATGACCATGGATCCGCTGATCGGATCGATCGTGCTCGATCGATACGAGGTCGTGCGCCGCATCGGCTCCGGCGGCATGGGCGCGGTTTACATCGGGAAACAGAAGGCTGTCGGGCGGGACGTGGCGCTGAAGATCCTGCGTTCGGATCTGATGAGCAACGAACACGTCAAAGAACGTTTTCGGCGTGAAGCGGAGATCATCGGCAAGCTGCGCCATCCGAACACCATCCAGCTGATCGACTACGGCGAGACGGCCGAAGGTCTGGCGATCATGGTGATGGAGCTGCTCGTCGGGCAGCCGCTCAACGAACGTTTGAAAGAGAAGGGCCCGCTGCCTTTGCTCGCGGCGATGACCGTGGGTATGGAGATCGCGTCCTCACTCGCGGAAGCCCACTTGCTCGGAATGGTGCACCGCGATCTGAAGCCGGCGAACATCTTTTTGGTCGAGGTCGCGGGTCAGACGCACGCCAAAGTTTTGGACTTCGGCATCGCGCGTATTTTGGACGAAGAAGCGACGCGGCTGACGTCGACGGGGCAGGTGTTCGGAACGCCGCGCTACATGTCGCCGGAGCAAGCGTTGTCGACGGGCGAGGTCGACTCGCGTTCGGACATCTACGCGCTCGGCTTGATCATGTACGAGTGTATCGTGGGTGTGCCGCCGTTCGTGGCGCAGACCTCGATCCAATATTTGTCGGCGCATACGACCGCGACGCCGCCGAAGTTGCGCGAACACTTCGCGGAAGCGCCCGAGGTGCTCGAGCAGCTGATCGATTCGTGTCTCGCGAAGTCCGCGGAGGAGCGGCCCCAAACCGCGGAAGAGGTGGTGAAACATCTCGAGCAGATCCGGCGAATGATCGAAAGCGGCGCGGACGTGCAGCCGCTGCCGATCCGCTTTCCGTCGGCGCGGATCGAAGGGACGGCCAAGACCGAACAAGGAAAGAGCGTGGCGACCGAGCCGGCGTCCATGGTCGGCGCGAAAACGTCACCGGATTTCGTCGATCAGACGCTGATCAAACCGAAACGCGACGAAGCACCGCCGCCCGGTTCGAAGCCGCCGCTCTTGTTGTTCGGGGGTATCGGGCTCATCGTGCTCGCGGCGCTGATCTTGGGCGTGGTGTGGCTCCGCCAAAAAGACGACGTGGTCATCACGGCGTCGGACGACGCGGGCGTCGAACGATTGGCGGTCGCGGTGTATCCGGACGCCATGGCGATGATTGAGTCGCCTCCGCGTATCGAGCCGGACAGCGGTGTGGCCCAGGTCGAAGAACATGCGGACGCCGCCGTCGTCGCCTTGGTGGCGGACGATCCGCGCGATGCCGGCGTGGGGACGGTCGAGGCAGATCCTGGCCAAAAGACCAAGTCGAAGACGAAATCGAAAACGAAGAACACCAAACAGACGAAGCAGTCGAAGGGGATCGTCTCCGAGCGCGGCGAAGGCGTGATCACCGGTCCGGCTTCGCTGACGCTGGAGGGCGGCGAAGAAGAATCGCTCGTCGACGTGGCGAAGAAGTGTTCGAGCTCGGTGCTCAAGGGGCGCGCGAAGCTGACTCTGAAGAAGTGTCCTGCGGGATGCGCGGTGATCGTCGAAGGAAAGTGCGGCGGCAAGACGCCGGTGACGGATGTTTCGCTCGCCAACGGGCTGCAGTCGGTGGCGGTGGTGTGCGGAAACAAGATCGTCATGGAGACGCGACAAGCGTTTCGGCCCGAGGAAACGACCGAGCTCAGCTGCCGCTGACGGACTTCCTGACTATTCGAGCACGCGGAGTGACATGTCCGCGATGCGCCGCAGCTCCGCGCGCGATGCACCGCTCGACGCTTGCACCGACATTCCGTGTCCCACGGTCGCGAAGAAGCTCGCCAGCGCGCCGGCATCGACCTCGGCGGAGAGCTCCTTCTCGCTGATCGCCCGCGAGATCCGTTTTTTGATCGCGGCTTCGGTGGCGGCCCGTCGATCGCACAAAGTCTCGCGCACGCCGGCGGATTCGTCGCTGCACGCGAGCGCGCCTTGAACGGTGAGGCAGCCGCGGGGTCGCTTCGGATCCGACAAGGCATCGGCCATCCCGCGCATAAATTTATCGAGGGCGTCTTTGATCTTCGGTTCAGCGAGCGCGGCGTCGCGGAAGGCCGCGCCTCGAGCGACGTAACGATCGAGCGCTTTTTTGAAGAGCTCTTCTTTGTTTCCAAACGCGGCGTAGAGGCTCGGGCGATTGATCCCCAGGGCGCCGGTGAGATCGGTGAGCGAGGTGCCTTCGTAGCCGCGGCGCCAAAAAACTTCGAGCGCGCGATCGAGCGCTTCGTCGACGTCGAAAGCGCGCGGTCTACCGACGGTCGCGGTCGCTTTCTTCGATTTCATACCGCTCGATACTAAAGACCTTGACGGTGGACGTCCACGCGCTCATATCTGTACCAATCGATACAAAATCGATGAGAGGGAAAAAACAGCCATGACAACGAAGAAACTCAGCAACAAAGTGGCCTTGGTGACCGGTGGATCCCGCGGGATCGGCGCAGCGACAGCGCTCGTTTTGGCCGAAGAGGGTGCGGACGTCGCCATCAGCTACGGGACCTCGGCGGATCGAGCCGAGGCGGTCGTTCGCGATCTGAAGGCGAAGGGTGTCCGCGCGGCGGCGTTCAAAGCCGATCAAGGGAGCGCGATCGAGGTCGCCGGTTTGATCGAACGCGTGGTCGCGCACTTCGGACAGCTCGACATTTTGGTGAACAACGCAGCGGTCTTCGTCACCGGTGCGACGGATGATCCGAAAGCACCGTTCGAGGCTTTCGATCGCCAGCTGCAGATCAACGTCGGCGGTGTCGTGACTGCAGTGCGAGCGTCGGCGCGGCTCCTCAAAGACAACGGGCGCATCATCACCGTCGGTTCGGGTGCCGCCAAGCTGACGGGCTTTGTGGGCCTCGCCGAATATTCGGGCACGAAAGCGGCGCTGGTCGGCTACACCAAAGGTTGGGCGCGCGACCTCGCCAAACGTGGGATCACCGTGAACCTGGTCCAGCCGGGACCCGTCGATACCGAGATGAATCCGGCGGTGGGACCTTTCGCGGAGGCGCTGTCCTCGAGGGCAGCGTTCGGGCGTTATGGCAAGCCGGAAGAGATCGCGGCGGCGATCGCTTTTTTGGCGAGCCCCTCGGCGTCGTACATCACCGGGACGACGCTCGACGTGGATGGAGGGCTCACCGCCTGACGCGCGTTGGAGCCGAGAGGCCCGGAAAGCACGGGAAGAGATCGTCCCCGTTCACGCTCCAGCTCCGAGCTCCGCCCCGGCTCTTCATCCGCTGAGCGACGGATCCCCGCGAAATGATTTACACTTCACTTCAGAGCCGGTCCGCGGGCCCAAGCGCGGCCCTAGAACTTTGATGCAAAGGGTCGTGACGACCAAACCTGCCCGATGGTAGGCTCCTTCCGCTGCTTTCAGCCCAGGAGCGCGCGAGAAGAAATGAACGTCAAAGATCCTACGAGCTCTCCGATCCTCTCGCGGCCAATTGTCGGTACCCAACCACAAACGCCGACGCCGCACACCGAAGCGAAGCCGCTTCAAAAAGCACCGGATCAATTCGCACAAACGGGCCGCAGCGCAGAAGGCAAGCCGCTCAACGATCTGGTCCCGCAAGGACAGAGCCGCGGTCAGGTCCTGACGCCGGCGTTGAAGCAGAAGCTCGCGCCGTACCTGAAAGCGCGTCCGAAAAAAGGTTTCGGGTACATCGTCGCCGAAGGTGACGTGCTCGATCAGCTGCTTCAAGAGGCTTACGACGACAGCGAAGGCGAAGAGGGACAAAGCGACGACGACCGTCTCGAGAAATGGATCGGCGCGTTCCTCAGCTACAATTGTCATCTCGGTTTGAACACGGCCGACGCTTTATCGGCGGCGATCGGGCAGCTCCTCTTCTTCCCGGAGCTCAACGAGATGCTCGAATTCCACACGACGCTGCGGCAAGCGGCGAATCCGCTCAGCTTCCCGGCGATCGAGTCGTTCTTGAAGCTCGCGGAGCTGCCGGCCGAAGCTGCGGCGCATTTTCACTTTGTCGGCGGTAAGAGCGCGTCGAACGCGGCGCTGAAGCTGCGGGCGGACGAGAGCCAAGAGCGTCGTGGTCTCGGAAAACGCACCAAAGGTTTGCGCGGAACAGAGACGGTACAGGGCAGTCTTTCGCGGCTCGCGCGGCAAGCGGGTGGTGTCGTCTTGCAGATGGTCGAGTGGGGTCGCGAGCTCGAGGCGAAGAAGAATCCGAACACCGGCGTGGAGAAGAACGATGCAGTCGACCTTTCAAAGCGGTGAGCGCACGGAAGCCGTCAAAGGCTTGATGCAGCAGGCGGAAGCGGCGCCGACGTGGAACGAAGCGCAGCCGCTCGTCTCCGAGGCGATCGTCGCGCAGCTCCTCGAGGCGATGAAGGCGTGGAAAGTTCCGAAGGCGGAGCAGGCGCACGAGTCACTCCGCAGATCCGGGCTCGATCAACTTTTGGTCGAGGCCTTGCTCCGGGGAAAGCTCACGTATCAAGCGTCCGACCGACATTTGAATCGGTTGCGCGACGCGATCCGGTCGCGGGTCATCTCGGTGAACGACATCAAGAACGGCATCCTCGCGTTCGACGGTGCGGCGCAACGCCTCGCCATCGTGTCCGGGAAAAACGGGCCGTTTTCGTACATTACGCGCGGAAATCATGCGCGCGACTCCCTGATCACCTTCGCGCGCTCCCTCCATCGTTGAGAAATTGAAGATCGTGTAGGCTCGCTGTTGTGAGCCTGAAGATCAGCACCGATCACGCGCGTTTCAAGGCGATCGTGCGCGGCAAGATCAAACAGAACCTTCGCAAGTACATTCAGAAGGGCGAGATGATCGGCAAACAAGGGAAGGACGTGGTGTCCATTCCTGTACCGTCGATCGAGCTTCCGCGCTTCAAGTTCGGCCACAAAGATACGGGCGGGACCGGGCAGGGCCAAGGCGAGCCGGGCGACGTGCTTCAGCCGGGGCAAGTCGAGCCGGGCGACGGCCAAGGGCAAGCGGGCGAGAACCAGGGCGACCACATGCTCGAGGTCGACGTGACCATGGAAGAGCTCGCTCAGATGCTCGGCGAAGAGCTGAAGCTTCCGCGCATCGAGCCGAAGGGCAAAGAGCGCATCGAGAACGTGAAGTATCGCTATACGGGCGTGAACACTTCGGGCCCGGAGTCGCTGCGTCACTTCAAGCGCACGTTCAAACAAGCGCTGCGGCGGACGGTCGCTTCAGGCCACTACGATCCGAAGAATCCGATCGTCGTGCCCATTCGGCAGGACCGCCGCTACCGCACCTGGAAAGAAGTGATCGAGCCGCAGGCGAACGCGGTGATCATCTACATGATGGACGTGTCGGGCTCGATGGGGGACGAGCAGAAGGAGATCGTGCGCATCGAGTCCTTCTGGATCGATACCTGGCTGCGCTCACAGTACAAAGGCATCGAAGCGCGCTACATCATTCACGATGCGATGGCGAAAGAGGTCGATCGCGAGACCTTCTTCCATACGCGCGAGTCCGGCGGCACGATGATCTCCTCCGCATACAAACTTTGTTGGAAGGTCATCGAAGAGAGTTATCCGCCCTCATCGTGGAACATCTATCCGTTCCATTTCTCCGACGGTGACAACTGGTCGGCCGACGACACGAACCAATGTATCTCGCTCTTGCGGGAGAAGATCCTGCCTGCGGTGAACATGTTCTGTTACGGGCAGGTCGAGTCTCCGTACGGCTCCGGCCAGTTCATCAAAGATCTGCGCGAGGCTTATCCGACTCCGAAGAGTGATCTGGTGGTCACCTCCGAGATCAAAGACAAAGAAGCGATCTACGGCTCGATCCGCGACTTCCTCGGCCAAGGTTTTTGAATCTGCGTTGATCAGCGGCGAGATTTCGCGGCCAGAAAGGCTTCGCGCGTACGCCGAACCGTCTCCTCGAGAAAAGTCGCGATCTCGATGATGTCCGCTTCGGTGGTCCCGACCAGAACGATCGTGCCGCCGGCACCCGGCACCCGCAGCCGCGAGTACCGCGGAGCGATCCATAGACCCGTGATGTCCACGCGAATATGGGCGCGGCGAGGTCGCACGCGGATATAGGCGATCGCGCGGCCATCGCAGTCGAGCCGGCGATAGGGACGCCGCGACATGGTCGTCACCACGCCTTCGATGATCTGCCCGCCACCCAAAGCGGTGCTGATCAGCAGGTCGGCCAGCTGCGCAAGCGAACGCCGGATCGCGCTCGGCTCGCGGTACAGCCCTTTGATCTTTTGGACAGGGCGCTCTTCGGTGATCTCAATCTCGTCGAACATGCACAGGCCGTAGAGCACGACCCGCGCCAAGTGTTTTTCGTAGCGATCCACCAAAATCGAGCCGATCGTCCGTCCGAACAACCGCTCATGAAGACGGACCGTCAATGTGTTGCCGAGCTCGTTTCGCGCCTATTTTCTCGCTCCTTTCGTG
>WUUC01090507.1_pt1 | contig 145277 bp, 194 predicted proteins | sample 6278441 | NCBI WGS metagenome assembly WUUC01 (sample SAMN13675441, study PRJNA597444) | soil metagenome | isolation source: soil | place: USA: Washington | collected 2017-10 | reverse complement strand
AGGCGGTGTCCCTGCTCGACCGCGAGACCCTGCTGGCGCTGGACGCCATGCTGATCCACCTGGCCTCCTCCACGACGGACCGGCTCGGCTTCGTGGTCAAGGAGCTGATCCAGGCCGAGCAGCGGCTGGAGCAGGACGAGGACGAGGTCATCTTCTGCACCTGCGAGATGGACGACGGCATGGCCTCCTGCGCCAAGCACGAGGTCGGCGGCGATGGCTGAGACGCCCTACATCGAGACCGAGACCCTCCTGGCGGTCATGAACGACGACCGCGAGCGCCTGGACGCGCTGGTGGCCGAGCTGAAGCCCGGCGAGGTCAAGGACCTGTACCGCCACACCACCGCCCTCCAGAACGTGCTGTGGGGGCGCATGCAGGACGACATGGAGGCCGCGTACCGACCCCGGCACGGCCGAGCCTGAGACCCCGAGAGACCGAGCCGAGAGGAGCCAGCATGGGCTGGTGGGAGCAGGACGCCGAGGGCCATTCGTTCCACGACAGCGAGCTGCCGGACGCGCAGAAGCTGCTGTGGGGCGACGGGCCCGCCGACATCGTGGACGACGCGTTGACCGCGATCAAGGTCGAGTTCCTGCGCGACTGTGGCCGGATGCCCTCCAAGGCGGAGATCATCGCCGGGATCGCCTTCAGCACGAGCGTGCTGAAGGAGCTGGCCGAGACCTCCGAGCACGCGCCGCACACGACCGCCGACCAGAACCAGGTCGTCCAGGTGTACGGCTTCAAGGCCTTGCGGCCCGACGAGGGGTCCGGCGGCGCGGAGGACGACGAGCTGATGCGAGCGCGGCATGAGGTCATGACCGTCCTGCGCGAGCTGAGCTGCGAGCCGGACGCCGGGTACGTGGAGGTGGACCTGGAGACCGGCCATCCGGTCAGGCCGAGGGACATCGAGTCCGCCGCCATGGCGGCCGGGTTCATGACCGACCCGCCGCCGGTCATCGAGGTCCGTCCCTGCGGTAGCGCGGTGCACTACGACGACAACCCGCCCGAGGTCGGCCCGCCCGACGGGCACCTGTGGACCGAGGACGGCCAGGGCGGGCACTCCGAGGTGCATCTGTGGTGCCCGCGCACGGCGTGGGCCCGGATCGAGCAGGTCGTCCCCGGTGACGGCCGTGTCGTGGTCGCCAGGCCACGGGCCAGCACGGTGCCCGAGAGCGCCAGCTTCAACGAGCTGGACACCCGCGTGCGCCACACCGACACCGGCTCCTGGGAGCCCGGCGACCGGGACTGGTGATGGATTCCGACGATCCCAGCGAGCCGGTGCGGATCGGCCTGCTCGACGGGAATTAAAAATCTCAAAAACCTGGGGAATGGACTACCGTTCCCCAGGTTTTTGGGGATAGACTACGGAGTAGTGAGGGTGATCGAGACAAGGGAGAGCAAGATGCGGACGTTCGCAGAGGCCGAGCTGGTGCTGGCGGAGAACCTGGCGGGATACCAGAGCCGCCCGCAGCAGCAGCGGCTCGCCGGAGCGATCGAGGAGCTGTTCGCCTCCCAGGACCCCGCGCAGCTCATGGCGCAGGCCGGGACTGGCGTCGGCAAGTCGCTCGGCGCGATCATCCCCGCGCTGCTCTCGGGCAAGCGCACCATCGTGGCCACCGCCACTAAGGCGCTCCAGGAGCAGTACGCGGGCAAGGACATCCCCTTCCTGGAGACCTACCTGCCGGTGAACTTCACCTGGGCGCTGCTGAAGGGCCGCAGCAACTACGTCTGCGCCTCCAAGCTGGCCGAGGTCAACACCGCCCAGCTCCCCAACATCGAGCGGATCCGCCAGGAGCTGGCCGACCCCGACCACTCGGGCGACTTCGAGCACCTGGCCAGCGCCGTCCCCGAGGACCGCAAGTACCTGCTCTCGATGTCCTCGGCCGAGTGCCCCGGCAAGAGCGAGTGCCCCTTCGCCAAGGCCGACGGCTGCTTCGCCGAGCAGGCCAAGGCCAAGGCCAAGGACGCCGACCTGGTGATCACCAACACCGCGATGCTGATGACCGACCTGCGGCTGCGCCAGATCACCGAGGACGGCGTCCAGATGCTGGGCGACTACGAGGCCGTGGTGATCGACGAGGCGCACGAGCTGCCCGAGATCGCCGCCAACGCGATGGCCGACCAGCTCCGCCGCCGGGGCCTGGAGGTCCTGATCTCCGGTGCGATGAACTTCGTCGGCGAGCACGGCGGCTCCGACACCTCCGCGCTGACCGCCAAGCTGGCCACCGCGATCGAGGAGGTCTTCACCCACCTGGAGGCCCTGAGCGAGGGCGACCAGGTCGAGCTGAAGCTGAACGAGCTGATGGAGCACATCGAGCCCTACATCAGCGTGGTGGAGGGCCTCAAGGCGCTGTACGACGTGGTCCACGGCACCCAGCTCCGGATCGGCAACCCCACGGTGGAGTCCGCCCGCCAGAACCGCCTCCAGCGCCGCCTGATCTCGATGGTCGGCAAGATCACTGAGTTCCTGACCTCCGAGGACACCGTCCGCTGGGTCGAGACCGAGACCAACCGCCGCCGCGAGAGCATCACCACCCTGAAGTGGAGCCCGATCGAGGTCGGCCCGTTCCTGCGGGAGACCCTGTGGGACCAGGTGCCGGTCGCGCTGGTGAGCGCCACCCTGGCGGTCGGCGAGGACTTCACCTACATCGCCCGGACGCTGGGCCTGGAGAACCCGGTCACCCTGGACGTGGGCACGCCCTTCGACTACAGCAAGCAGGTCAAGCTGTTCGTCCCCGGCAAGGAGACCCCCGACCCCTCCGCCCGGACCCGGTCGGCCTGGCGCTCCTACGCCCAGTCCACCACCCGCGAGCTGGTGCAGGCCTCCGGCGGCGGCGCGCTGCTGCTGTACACCTCCCGCAAGGAGATGAAGGACGCCTACGCGATGCTCTCGCCGGTGCTGGAGGCGGCGGGCCTGACCTGCCTGATGCAGGGCGAGCACGGCACCAACAAGGAGATCGCCCGGGTCTTCACCGAGGACACCCACAGCGTGCTGTTCGCGCTCAAGAGCTTCTTCACCGGGGTGGATTTCTCCGGCGAGACCTGCCGCCTGGTGGTCATCGACAAGCTGCCCTTCCCGGTGCCCTCGGAGATCATGTTCGCCGCCCGCTCCGCGATGATCAACCGGCGGGCGGGCCGGGACGTCTCCTTCGAGCGGCTGAGCATCCCGATGATGACCCTGCCGCTGATTCAGGGCTTCGGCCGCCTGATCCGCTCGGTCACCGACAAGGGCGTGGTCGCCATCCTGGACCCCCGCCTGGTGAGCAAGGGCTACGGCAAGAAGATCGTCCGGTCCCTGCCGCCCGCGCCGATGACCCACGACCTGGCCGAGGTCGCTGGTTTCTACTCCGCCTGAACCCTAGGCTGGAGCGAGGCCCCCGAGCACGTCTGGCGGGGGCCTCGCCCGTTCCCCTTTCCGACCTCTCTTCCCCGAGGAACCCCCGTGCATCAGGCCTACGACGACGGCCCGCCTACCCTGATCAGCGATGAGGCGCTGGTGCTGATGGACGCCGAGGACACCGGCGTGCTGCCTGGCCCGCTGGTGCACGAGGCCGATCCCGGGGACACCGCCCGGCTCCCCCGGCTGGAGACCGACGAGACGGCGGTGATCCCGCCGGTCCCCGCCGACCCCTCGCAGACCTCGGTGGACCCCGCCACCGTCCAGCGCGAGCACATGCTGGCCCAGCGCCACCGGGCCGCCCAGGAGTTCCTGGCCCCGCCCCCGCACGTCACCTACGAGGTGCCGCCCGCTCCCAAGTGGTTCGACCCCGCTCCGGTGCACGCCGACCGTGAGGAGCTGTTCCGCCCGGCCGCCCGGACGGGCGTCTCCTGGCACGCGGTGCGGCCCCGGCTGCCCGCCCTCCCGCCGCTGCCCTTCCTCCGCCGGGGCCGCCACGGCGTCCATGCCGGACCCGATTCCTGGGGCGCGGCGTTCAGGGACATCGCCCGCGATCCCAACAGCCTGCTGGGGCTGATCATCCTGCTGGTGATCGGCTCGGTGGTGTGCTGGGGCACGATGGTGGCCTTCGCCCCGGGCTGGGTGCCGCCGGTGGTGAACCCCCGCGCCGACGAGCCCGGCTCCAGTGGCTCGCCGTGGGTGCCCCCGGTGCTGCGCGGTGACCCCGTCAGGCGTCCCGCGAAGCCGCTGGAGTCCACTGGGAGGCCCGTCCCGTCCCCGAGTAAGGCTCCGGGCGTCCCAGGCGCTCCAGCGCCCGCTGAGAGCCCCTCACAGGGTGTCTCGCCCCAGCCGTCGGAGCAGCCGTCGGATCCGGTCACCGGTACGCCCACGGACCCGGGGCAGACGCCTTCGGGCGGCCCCACGGACCCGGGTCCCACTCCGACCCCCTCGCCCACGCAGACCCGGCCCGAGCCCACGGAGTCCTCCGAGCCGACCGTCACGCCCACGCAGACCCGGACCGCCAGCCCCGAGCCGGAGCCCGAGCCCACTACCACGATGACCGCCACCTCCGAGCCGACCCCCACGGCCTCCGAGCCCGGTCCCCCACCTGCGAGCCCCGCCCCAGAAAGTCCGGCGGATCCCTCTTCCTAGCTTTTCAGGGAGCGATCGGTATGCTATGAGGCGTATCGATCTAGGAGGGGGCTGCTTATGGAGCAAGATCAGACTCCGGTCCCGGAGTCGTCCCTGATGGACCGGGTGGACGCCAACCCCGGCGTCCACACCGTCACCGAGGACGACGAGGAGCAGGTCCTCAAGGACCTGTACGGGGACCCGGACGACGACGGCATCTACCGGGGAGGCACCGCCTGATGGGCTCCTCCTCGGCGATGCTCAAGGAGGCCCGCTCGGACCTCGGTCTGGCAGGCCGCCCGAACAAGATCACCCGTGAGTACGCCGCGAAGCACGGGGACGACTTCCTGCGCGCCGCGTGGTGCAACATGGCCATCACGTACTGGGCCCGGCACAGCGGCAACGCGGCGGCGGTGCTCCTGGGCGGCGACAGGGCCTACACGGTCTACCACGCCCAGGACTTCCAGAAGGCCGACCGCTGGTACTCCGGTACGGCCGCGAACCTGGACAAGGCCAAGCCCGGCGACATCGTCTTCTTCGACTGGGGCCAGTCCAACTCCATCGGCGCGATCGACCACATCGGTGTGGTCGAGGTGGCGCTCGGCGGCGGGCGGGTGCAGACGATCGAGGGCAACACCGGCGACGCGGTCAAGCGCAAGGTGCGCTCGTCGAACGTCGTCGCGGGGTACGGCCGCCCGCCCTACTCCGGCGGGTCGCCCGGCAGCAACGAGACGGAGGCCATGGTGAGGGAACTCCCGATGCTCAGGAAGGGGGCGAAGGCCGAGAACGAGCACGTGCAGTCCGCGCGTGGCTTGCTGTACGCCCGCTCGCACCCCGAGATCGGCAAGGTCGTCGGCGCGTTCGACGACAAGATGGACAAGGCCGTCCGGGAAGTCCAGAAGTGGGGCAAGGTCGAGGTCGACGGGGTCATCGGTCCCGACACCTGGGCCGTGCTCCTGCGGGTGCACTGATGAACCCGCGCACCCCGGCCAAGAAGCCGGTGGAGAAGAAGGTCACCGTCGCCACGGTGGCCACCTACCTGGGCGTGACGGCGGTGCTGGCCGTGCTCGGCACCGTGCAGGACAATCCTCTGCTGGTCGAGGGCCTGCCCAACCTGCTGGAGGCGCTCCTGCTGGGAGCGATCCCGGCGCTGATCACCTTCGTGTCCGGCTATCAGACCCGGCACACGACCCGGCAGGATCTGGGGGAGGTACCGCCCCCGGCTGCGGGACGAGGCCGACCGGCCGGTCCCTACCCGTACGACTCGTGAGGAACCTCTGACGAAGGCCGGGGCCCCTGTGGCTCCGGCCTTCGCCGTCTCCCGTAGAGTCATGGGGAAGACGACCTTGGCATTCCCCAGAAACCTTGGTAACATCGTGCCTACCTGAGAGACGGAAACACAGGAGGCGGACACGATGGGCGAGATCGAGCGGATCGAGCGGGGCCGGATCGCGCTGAAGGCCGACGGAGCGAACCTGAGGGCCGTCGCCAAGGCGATGGTCGAGGACGTCGAGCTGGAGGCCCTGACCGAGGGCCCCAAGGCTCCGGCCAAGATCGAGCTGACCCCCGAGTTCACGCAGGCGCTGCGTTCGATCCCCGTCCTGTTCGGCCAGGTCCAGCCCGAGGAGCTGCGCAGGCTCACCGAGGCCGAGCAGGTGGCGCTGTACGCCGAGCAGAAGGCGCTGAAGCTGATCATCTCCGACCTCAGCGTCCGCGAGGCCGCGATCAAGACGGTGATCCGGGGCCACATGGCGCTGGACGCCCGCGACCAGGGCCTGGCCGACGAGGGCACCGTGCTGGACGCCAGCGGCTTCCCGATCGTCGCCCGCAAGGCCGAGCCGCAGCGCTTCAACGTTCCCGGCACCACCGAGGCGTGGAGCCTGGAGTACCGCGAGGGCACGCCTTCGATCGAGGGCAGCCGGTTGCTGGAGATGTACGACGCGGGCGAGATCGACCGCAAGACCTACCTGTCGATGACCCGCGAGGTGCGGGTGTTCGACGAGAACAAGGCGTTCGAGGCGATGGCCAAGGACCCGACCCTGCTGAGCGTCTTCCGCAGGATCGTCAAGAAGGGCCGCCCGAGCACCGGGCTGTTCGTCCGCAAGCAGAGTGCCCGCAAGTCGAAGTAGTGCCCGCAACGCCAGTGGCCCGGTCCGTTCGAGGGCCGGGCCACTGGCCCCTGTCATACGAGGAGGACCAATGGACCGTGAGGGGATGCGCCGCGTCGAGCAGGCGGTGACGCCGGATCTGATGGCGCTGGACGTCACGCCGCCGGACGGGAGGCGCTTTTGGCTGAGCGACTCCATGCTGCCCGAGGGCCGCCGGGGTCAGATCAAGCCCACCTTCACCATCACCCAGGTGGCCAAGGTCTTCTTCGCCCGCTCCGCCGACTGGCTGCGCTGGCTGGGCACCAAGCAGAACGCCGAGGGCGGGGTCTTCGAGCTGGACGGCCAGGCGCTGGAGATCAAGCGCACCGAGTCCGGCAACCGGGTCTACACCCTGGTGGACGTCGAGCGGCTGGCGCACGCGCTGCTGGAGCACGGCAAGATCGACGGGGTCCAGTTCACCACGGCGATCAACATCCTGCGGCTGATGGCCTACCAGTACAAGATCCTCACCGACCAGGACATGACGCCCCGCCCGGCGGCGGGCCAGCTCCCGATCGAGGGGATCGACCGGCAGATCAACGAGATCGGCAAGAAGGCCGCCGCGCAGGCGGCCGACGATGAGCTGCGCCAGCGCGACGAGAGCTGCGAGTCCTGCCAGCGCGACGAGCACGAGGTGTGCGACGTCGCCTACGAGATCGCGGTCAAGCGCAACCGGGGGCTGGCCAACTTCACCGTGGAGGACCACTGCGGCTGCTACTTCGCCGCTCCCGACAAGCACACCGGCGGCTGAGGTGGCGGGCTTCGCCACGGGCGTGGCGGCGATCCTGAACGACCTCGCCTGCCACGCCTGCCGCGACGGTATGCACAGCGAGTGCGAGTACCTCCAGATGATGGCGGAGCTGAACCACAACGCCTTCGCCGACGAGGCGTCCTCGATGGTCTATCTGAAGCCGACCTGCATGTGCTTCCGGACCGACGAGGACCGCCACTACGACTACGACCAGGACGAGAGCAGGCTGGAGTACATGAAGCCGGACGACATCCCCTCCCCCGAGGAGGTCCAGGCCTCCTGGGAGGTCACCTACCACCCCTACCCCGACTTCATCCGGCGGGAGGGGTTCGAGGCGATCCTGGATCGGATCGTGGACTTCCTGCACGACCCGGGCACCATCAGCCTGGGGTCCGACTGGAGCGACCCGATGGTGTCGGGCCACTTCAACCGGAAGATCAGGATCTCGATCGAGCAGCCGCTGGAGCCGGACGACCGCCTCGGGGTGTCGCTGGAGGGCTTCCAGGACCACGTGGCCATGGTGCTGCACCACCTCGGCCTGCCGGGTCACCTGGAGGCCGGTCGGACCGTGTCCGTCCTGCCCGGCGCTGTGGAGGGCGGCGGTGAGTGACGCGCAGGTCCTGCCGGACGCCGCCTTCCTGGTGGACGGCAACAACCTGCTGATGCGCTGCATCAAGGCCATGGAGTACTCGGGCCTGCGCAACGGCGAGAGCTGGCGGACCGGCCCGCTGACGGCCTTCATCGGCGCGCTGAGCCGCTTCACCCGCGACCACCGGCCGTCGAGCGTGGTGGTGTGCTGGGACGACGGGCCCTCGGCCCGCCGCATGGCGCTCTACCCGCAGTACAAGGCCTCGCGCAAGCCGTCCACGCCCGAGCAGGCCGAGCGCAAGGAGACGGCCTTCGGGATGACCAAGACGTTCCTGGAGGCCGCCGGGATCCAGCAGGTCTCGGTGAACGGCTTCGAGGCCGACGACGTGATCGCGGCCTACTGGTCCATGCTGCGGGGCATGCCGACGGTGATCGTCTCGGGGGACAAGGACTTCTTCCAGCTCCTGAGCGACACCACCGTCCAGCTCCGGCCGGACAACGCGGGCGGGTACCGGGTCTTCGACGCCCTGGAGGTGGAGCTGGAGTACGGCTGCCCGCCCGCCTCCCTGCCGCTGCTGATGGCGCTCATGGGCGACGCCTCCGACGGCGTCCCGGGGGTGCGCGGGCTGGGCCCCAAGAAGGCCCTCAGAGCGCTCCAGGAGGCCGACTGGAGCCTGGGGCGGGTCAGGGCCCTGGTGGACGGGGAGCAGAGCGCCCTGGCCGCTCTCAGCCTCGCCCTGGTGGATCTGCGCAACCTGCACACCCACCCCCGGGTGCCGCTGGTGGAGCCGTTCAAGCCCGTCTCGACCAGTGACCCCGAGACCGCCAACCGCCTGCTGGCGTTCCTACGGTCACTGGAAATGACAACGGTTATCAGTAAGTTCCACACGAATACCCTCTGGTACTGATCACTCTGGGTGGCCGACCGCTACGGCTTGACCGCCCAGACGCAGATGCCTACGCTCACTAGGGCCGTCCGGTGGAAACCGGGCGGGACCTGCCTTCGGACCGCCAGCCGGAGCCTGAGATGATCATCATCTCTGTTGCGCTGCGTGGCGGATCTGAAGATTTTTAAATCTTGGAGGTCCGTTGTTCGCTGAGATCGAGTCGATCGGCCAGCTCAGCCAGGTGTCGAACTCCTTCCTGCTGTTCACGGCCTACCAGGGCCGCCGCCTGGCCGTCGTCACCGACCACGGGATCCAGCTCGGCTACCTCCTGGGTCTGGACGAGAGGCAGGCCGTCCTGTTCGGCCCCTACGCCCGCAAGGACGCCGAGACCTTCTGGACGGTGATCATCGTCCCTCGCACCGTGCTGATGTACGCCGAGGAGGTCCGGATCACCGACGAGCCGGACGAGCAGGTCCGGGAGAAGTACGCCAGGCACGCCAAGGGCTTCCTGGACTCCCTGCATGCGCATTTCGAGGCGATGGACGCCAGCACCACCGAGGAGGATGTCCAGTGATGATCGACTTCGGACGTGTCGACACGCCCACCACCCAGGTCGCCCAGCAGGCCCCGGCGATCGTCGAGCAGACGGCCGTCACCCGCAAGACCGGTACGGCCGAGGCGTCCTATCTGCTCAAGCCCGCCGACCAGTGGACCTGGGAGAGCCTGCGGGACTACGTGGTCACCGAGGCCGAGAAGCGCTTCGGCGCGCAGGTCCGCGACCCCAAGAAGGAGGCCGGGATCTTCAGGGGCTTCATCGCCCGGCACGGGATCCAGGACGCCGTCATGGTCGCCATGGCCGCCTTCGAGATCTACGAGGGGACCTGGCGCTCGGCCCCGGTCACCGTGACCCGCTTCTGCAAGAACTCCGACCCGTTCTTCTCCGAGGTCATCCTCGCCCGATTGAAGGGCTGACACCCCCACATGGAGATCGTCCCGTCCGCCAGCGGGACCACTCAGTACACGCTGGCAGCCCTACCCCCCACGCTCGACACACCCCCGCTCGCCTCCGACTCGGAGATGGTCAACAAGCTGCACGGCTCGCTCATGCCGTGGCAGGAGCACTGCGGCACCTGCCTGGGCAAGGGTGTCTTCAACACCCGCCTTCAGGACGGCTCGGTCGTCACCTGCGAGTGCAACTGCCGTGAGCAGTGGATCCTGACCCGCCGCCTGCACGCGGCCAATATCGACAACACCTACGCCCGGCTGGGGTGGAACCAGGCCACCGGCGTCCCGCCCGAGATCGCCGACCAGGTGCGCGGGTACATCGCCAAGCTGGGCCTCTACAGCGAGGTCGGGATCGGCCTGACGCTGTTCGGCGACCGTCGGGGCACCGGCAAGACGCTGCTGACGACGCTGGTCCTCAAGGAGGCGATGGCGCAGGGCAGCAGCGTGTTCTTCGCGCGCTTCTACGACCTGTTGCGGCTGTACTCCCAGACCTGGAAGGACGACAGCACCGAGGCGTGGTTCGCCCGCCGGGTCGAGCGCTCGGCCATGCTGGGGGTCGACGACATCGGCAAGGAGAGCGCGCAGTCCAGCGCCTCGGTCGGCATGGTGGACCAGTTCCTGGACCGGATGCTGCGCGGCCGGATCGCCAACAACCGCGTGACGATGATCAACAGCAACCTGGATCCGGAGTCCGAGAAGGTCGGTGAGGGCTTCCAGCGCTACCAGCAGGACGTTCTGGAGCTGCTCAGTGAGGTCAACGAGACGATCGAGCTGCACGCCGTCAGCTTCCGCACCCAGCGGCGCGAGCGGAAGCTGGCCGACGCCCGCGACGGTGTCCGCTACCCGGTGGTGATCCGTTGACCACCAGGCCGGAGATCGTCCTGTTTTCCAGCCTGACCGATGTGGACCGGCTGGAGTACTACGCCCGCGAGGGCATCAACACCGACATCGTCCCCACCGTCGCGATGCGCCAGGTGGTGGAGTGGGCCCTGAAGTACTACTTCGAGTCCGGCTGCAAGCAGGCCCCCACCCGGGAGGCGCTGACGCTGGAGTGGGGGGAGGTGCTGGAGGTCGAGGAGATCGTCCTGGACGATCCCGACGACGAGATCGAGACGGCCGAGTGGTCGCTGGGCTACCTCCGCAGCCAGTACCTGCACTTCGAGTGGCAGCGGTGGATCAAGACCGCCGCCGCCGAGATGGCCAACTCCTACACCGACGACCGGGTGGAGGTCTTCTCCAAGCACGCTTCCGAGCTGGGCGCGATGCTGGGCACGATCCGCTCGCACTCCAGTGAGGCCGTGGGCACCACGGCCCTGGCCGACGCCATGCGCCGGTACCGCGAGCGCGAGGCCCAGGACGGTGCCGCCCACGGGCTCATGCTCGGGCTGGAGCACCTGGACGCCCACACCTTCGGGATCCATGACGGCGAGCTGGCGGTGATGGCGGCCGGTCCCAAGGCCGGTAAGTCCTGGCTGCTGGCCAACGCGGTGCTGACCGAGTGGCTGCGGGGCCGCCGGGGGATGCTGTTCACCCTGGAGAACTCGGTCGAGATGACCGTGGACCGGATCGTCTGCCTGCACGCCATGGTGGACTACCGCTCCTGGCAGCGCGGTGAGTGCACCGATCAGCAGATGGCCCAGGTGGAGGCCAGCCGCCGCCACCTGGAGGAGATGGTCGGCGACATGATCGTGGTGATGCCGCCCCGGGGCCAGCGCACCGTGGACGCCATGCTGCGCGAGGCCCAGATGCGCGGGGCCGACTCGGTCAGTATCGACCAGCTCACCTTCGTGGAGGCCGCCGCTCACAAGGGCAAGGCCCGGTACGAGGTCGTGCGCGACATCATGCACGACCTGAAGACCGGGATCTCCACCGGCAGCTACAAGCTGCCCTGCCTGCTGGCCCACCAGATCAACCGGGAGGGCGTGAAGGCGGCCGACAAGACCGGCCACCTGGAGATGTACATGCTGGCCGAGTCCAGCGAGGTGGAGCGCACCGCCGACTGGGTCTTCGGCCTGTACCGCAGCCATGACGACCGGATCGCCGAGATCGCCAAGCTCCAGGTGCTGGCCTCCCGGCGCGAGGACGTCAATCAGTGGCTGCTGGCCTACAACCCCGCCCAGGGCCTGATCCGCACGGTCCGCGAGTACACCCTGGAGAGTGAGGGCTGAGATGGACGATCTTCAGAGCCATCCGCCGGTGGGGACCCCCCTGGACTACACCGACCCCGACGCGCTGTCCTTCCACGAGGTGGTGTGCGACCTGGCCCGCCAGGTCGGCAAGAGCCGCGTCAGGTACGCCGCCCTGATGCCGGAGGTCCTGGACCTCCTGGAGGGCATCAACTCCAACGTGATGCTGATCGCCGAGCTGGTGGAGAGGCGGCGGCCGTGAGACTGCCCTCCTTCGACGCCTTCGGCCACTGCCCCAAGTGCCGACCGGCGAATCCCGACAGCTTCTCCTACGTCACCACCGAGTACCACCCGGAGGTGCAGGAGGCCGATCAGAAGGCCCCCTGCGCGGTGCTGAAGCTGATGACGCTCCCCGAGGAGTTCGAGGACCTGGAGCTGGGCGAGCACCTGTGCCGCCTCTGCACCAACTGCCATTTCGGCTGGGTGTGCGAGGTGGCGCGGCCCGGCTCGGTGTACGCGCTGCCCGAGCCTGAGGACGGCGGCTGATGGCGGTCTTCGAGGCCGCCATGCTGCCGACCTCGGTCAAGGAGCAGCTCTGCCTGGAGCTGCTGGAGGAGTTCGGGGCGGTGTCGATCCGGCACCGCCCGGTGCAGCAGGAGCTGACCCACGGCTGTCTGATCAACCCCGAGCAGCACGGCGACCAGACGCGCAACCCGACGGCCTCGCTCAACTACGCCAAGCTGACCTACAAGTGCCTGGGGTGCAACGCCAAGGGCGGCCTGCTGTGGCTGATCTGCCAGGTGCGCGGTTGCGAGCTGAGCCAGGCCAGGGAGTGGCTGGCCAAGGAGACCGGCACCGGCGGGGTGGTGATGCCGCTCCAGCAGCTCCTGGACTACTACGACGCCCTGTACGCCGACGCCGCCCAGCGGCCCGCCCCGATCCCGCAGTACTCGGCGGTGGTCCTGGAGCCCTGGCTGGGGGTCGTCCACCCCTGGCTCACCACCGGCGTGCCGGACCTGGAGATCCAGGGCCGGGGGATCCCCGAGCAGAACGTGCTCGACCTCAAGCTGGGCTGGGACGCCTCCGAGGACCGGATCGTCATCCCGCACTTCTGGAAGGACCGGCTCGTCGGCTGGCAGAAGCGGCGGCTGTCGGGCACCGGTCCCAAGTACGAGTCCACCCCGGACATGCCCAAGGACCAGACGCTCTACGACTACGATGCCAAGCGCCGCACTGCGGTGATCGTCGAGTCGCCGATGAGCGTCGCCCGGCACCGGCACGCCATCCCGATGGAGGCCACCTTCGGGTCGGCGGTGACCGACCGGCAGATCCGGTTGATCGCCGCGCACTACGAGCGGTGCATCCTGTGGATGGACAACGACAAGGCGGGCTGGCTGGCCCTGGAGGGCATCGAGAACGCTCCGGGGATGATCGAGCGGCTGTCGCAGTACTGCCCGGTGTGGGTCGCCGACTCCCCGTTCGCCGGGGACCCGGCCGATCTGGACACCGGGACGGCCGAGCTGGTCCTGGAGCGCTTCCTGACCCCGGCCAGTGTCTGGACCCGCCCCCAGGTGCTGCTGTGCCCGCAGTGCCGCGATGGGGCCCATCGGGGGCCATGTCAGGCTGAGAGCGACCAGAAGGAGGACGCGCATGCTGCGTAAGTACGGGACCGAGACCAGTCAGCAGGTCACCGGCGTGGAGCCGACCCCGGAGGCCGAGGAGATCCGTACCACGGCCGCCCGCAAGCAGGAGTGGGACGCCGAGGACGAGCAGGGCCTCCAGGACGAGGCCGGGGAGTAGCCGATGGGGTTCCGCCAGGACATCGACCTGACGCAGTTCGTGTCCAGTGTCGATATCGGCCTGGGCCAGGCGGACTCGGGCTTCCGGCTGACCCTCGGCCCGCCGGTCGCCCCGCCCTCGCTGGACCAGGTCCTGTACCCCGTCCCCAGCACGGCCACCGCCGGGGCGGTGACGCGCTCGACCTCGCTGGAGCTGGAGGGCTGGCCCAGCGTGGTGTGGGACGTCAACGGCTACTACCACGCTCTGGGGGTGGGCTTCCGGGCCAGCCGCAGGCAGCTCATGCGGGGCTACGCGGCTCGCGGCGGCCAGGGCAGCGACTACCTGACCTACGTGCTGGCCCAGCTCCTGGACCCCCAGGTCCGGCGCAAGTACGACGCCTGCCCGATGAGGAGCATGTTCTTCGACCGGTACGTGGAGGAGGAGATCCGTCGGCGGGCCCTGAAGCTGGCCCGCAAGAGGGGCGTGGAGCCTGAGCAGATCTTGGCGGAGTGGGGCTTCGAGGTCGAGGAGAAGTCCTTCGACGGGCTGGGGGTCCAGGTCGGCTGGAGCAGTCCGGTGGGGCATGGGCCGGTTGACATTCCCCAAGAAAGCCGGGAGAATGGAGCCACTTCGGTGCAGGAGCCGGAGGGCTGGCCCTACACCTACTACGTCTGGAACCTGCGCCGTCGTGATGACGTCCCGGCCAACCAGATGGTGATGCGCCGGTGGCAGGAGGCCATCGTCTCCGAGTGCCAGCGGCGCGGGGTCACAGCTTCCTTCGCCGTCGGGCTGATGGGGCCCGACAGACGCCGACTCCATGTGATGTCGGTACACGGCGCTAGGGTCGCGTTCATCTCGGCCGACCACGTCCACCAGCTCGACCAGCTCGCCAAGAACGCAGCGCACAGGCTCTCCAACTGAGATTGAAAAATCTCCAAACACATGAGCCCACACATCACGAAAGCGAGGCCCGCATGGGCGGTTTCATCAAGGGCGCGGACGCCATCGAGGAGCAGGAGAAGGCCGATCACGAGGCGCGGAAGGCCGCGTACTCCTCCGACCGGCTGGAGTACCTCCAGATCAAGGCCGACGACACGGTCTTCCTGCGGTTCCTCACCGAGGGCAGCGACCTGATCAAGGTCGCGCAGCACAACTTCGTCAAGACCAAGCCCGCTCCGTCCGACGCCAAGAACTGGCCCAAGTCGATGTCGGCGGTCTGCCGCAAGGACGTCCAGATCCGGGGCATCCTGGACCTGGGCGAGAACGACTGCTACATCTGCTCGGCCAAGGTCCACTCGGCGTTCCGGCCCGAGTTCGTCCGGCCGACCTCCAAGGTCTGGGCGCTGGCGGTCCTGCGCAAGCAGGTCAAGGGCGACGGCTCGCCGGAGCAGGGCGGCCCGGACAAGAAGGGCAAGGTCCTGGGCTTCGACGACGTCCGCGAGGACTACAAGCTCCGCGACGCCGACGGCAAGCCGACCGAGGAGACCCGCCAGCGGCCCAAGATCGTCCTGGTCAACATGTCCTGGGGCAACTTCTTCGCCGCGCTGGGGCACAACCACCAGATGCGCGGCACGATGTGCGACCGGGACTACGCGGTCAAGCGCTCGGGCGAGGGCACCGACACCGACTACAGCGTGATGGCGCTGGACCCGGTGCCCGGCCTGGCCCCCGGCACCGATCAGTGGAAGCGCTACACCGATCAGCTCGCCGAGCGGGAGATCACCCTGGAGCAGACGGTGATCAACATGGCCTCCGACCTGTGGTACGCCCGCTGGTTCGACCCCACCAAGACGGTGGACAAGGACGACAAGATCGTCCCGGTCGTGCCCGGTGGCACGGGGGAGAGCTACTCGCCCCCCTCCGAGTCCTCCGGCGGGTCCGACGAGGCGGAGCAGTCCAAGCTGGCGGAGCTGCGCGAGCGGCTGAGCCAGGGCGCGTCCTGACCTGATCCATCCAGAACCGTCCCGGCCGCCGCTCCCCTGGCGGCCGGGGCGGTTCGCACCCCCAAGAGGTAGATGTGTTCAGGACCGTTCAGGAGTTCAGGCTCGGTATCGAGCACGCCCAGGCCAGCATCATCGAGACCGAGGACGGCGAGCGCTGGCTGTACCTCAACAGCGAGACCCTGCTGACCCCGCACCTGTGGGAGCGGGCCGTCGCCGAGGACGCGGCCGGGATCGTCGCCGCCAACGCCCTGCGCAGCTTCTCCGTCGTTCTCGCCGAGGACGTCCAGGAGGCCCTCAGCGGCTCGCTGAGCGTCTGGACGATGTTCCCGGACCCTCCGACCTACGTCGAGGCCGTCAAGCGCCTACAGGAGCGCCCAGAGGCCGTGCGGGGCACCTTCGTGCACGTCCACACCCACACCGAGTACAGCGCGCTGGACGGCCTGTCCACGGCCGAGGAGCTGGCCGGACTGGCGGCGGCCGACGGCAACCCCGCGCTGGCGGTCACCGACCACGGCACCTGCGCCGGTCACCCGGCCCTCCAGCGCGCCTGCGACAAGGCCGGGATCAAGCCGATCTTCGGCATGGAGGCGTACTTCGTCGATGACCGGCTGATCCGCCCCGGCCCCCGCCCGGTCGCCACCGGGGACGCCGAGGTCGACAAGGCCGCCGTCGAGCAGCACGCCGCCTACGTCAAGCAGTTGCGGTACGGCTACAAGCACCTGATCCTGCTGGCCAAGGACGACGTCGGCCTGCGCAACCTGTGGGCCCTGAGCACCGAGGGGTTCCGTGACGGGTACTACGGCAAGCCGAGGATCGACTGGGACTCCCTGCGACGGCACTCCCAAGGGCTCATCGCCACCTCCGCCTGCCTCGGCGGTCCGCTGGCACAGCTCCTCCTGGGGGATCGGGCCGACGATGCCCGAGCCCTCCTTGCCCGATTCCTGGACATCTTCGGGCGAGACTTTTACCTGGAGGTTCAGCCAGGTGATCAGGATGATCAACGGATTCTGAACCGGCACCTGGTGAAGCTCGGCCGCGAGCTGAACGTCCCCCTGGTGGCGGCGGCCGACGGTCACTTCCCCACGGCGGCCGATCACGAGGTGCACAAGGTCTGGATGGAGTGCCAGACCTCCAAGGACACCGAGGACTACTGGCATTTCGACCCCTCGATGAGCGAGGCGGAGATGCGCGCGGGCCTGTCCCACCTGGATCCCCAGGCTGTGGACGAGGCTGTGGAGAACACCGTCCGGATCGCCGACCGGTGCGACGCCCGGATCGAGTCCAAGATCGTGATGCCGGTCTACTACCGGCAGGGCGGCTACGATCGCGACGCGCAGAAGCTCCGCCAGGTGTGCGAGGGCAACTGGCACCGGATCAGGAGCGCCGAGCACGACGAGCAGACCTACCGCGAACGGTTCGAGCGCGAGTTCGACCTGATCAGCCGCAAGAAGTACTGCGGGTACTTCCTGATGGTCGCCGACTACGTGTGCTGGGCCAAGGACGGCGGGATCCTGGTGGGGCCGGGCCGGGGCTCGGGCGCGGGCAGCCTGATCGCCTTCCTGACGCGGATCACCGAGGTGGACCCGGTCGAGCACGACATCCTGTTCGAGCGCTTCATCACCGAGGGCCGCGAGACGCTGCCCGACTTCGACGTGGACTTCCCCGCCTCCAAGCGGCCGGAGATCCAGGACTACATCCGCGCCAAGTACGGCGACGACCGGGTGCTGAGGGTGGGCACCCACCTGCGGTACAAGTCCAAGGGGGTCATCGGCAAGCTGTTCTCGGTCTTCCGGGACCGGGGCGAGATCGAGCCGGAGGCCTTCGGCGACGCCCAGAAGATCTCGGCGATCATCGCCGAGGCCGAGGCCGGTACGGCGGGCTTGGGGCTGTCCTGGGAGGAGCTGTGGGCCCAGGAGGGCGACCAGCTTGAGCCCTACCGGCTCAAGTACCGGCGGATCTTCGAGCTGGCCGAGCGGCTGGTGGGGCGGCTCAACTCCTACGGCAAGCACCCGGCGGGAATGGTCATTTCCACCGAGGGCTCGCTGCTGGACAAGCTGCCGCTGCGCCGGGGCGACGACGACGGCATGATGATCACCCAGTTCGAGTTCGACGACCTGGACTCGATGGGCCTGATCAAGTTCGACATCCTGACGATCCGGACCCTGGACACCCTCCAGGCCACGGTGGACGGCGCTCGCCAGCACTTCGGGATCGACGTCAACGTCTACGACTTCGACCCCGAGTACGGCGACCCGATGATCTGGGACGAGATCGGCGCGGGCCACACCCTGGGCATGTTCCAGATCGAGACCGCCTCGGGCACCAGGCTGGCCCGCCGGATGCTGCCCGCCTCCATCAGCGACCTGGCCGACATGGGCTCGATCGTCCGGCCGGGGCCGATGCGCTCGGGCCTGACCGAGGCCTACCTGCGCCGCCGGGCGGGCGAGGAGCCGGTGGAGTTCCCCGACCCCCGGCTGGAGGAGTTCCTCGCGCCCACGCAGGGTGTGATGATCTTCCAGGAGCAGGTCATGCAGGCGTGCATGACGCTGGCGGGCTACGACTCCACCGAGGCCGACGCCGTCCGCAAGATCCTGGGCAAGAAGCAGGTCGACAAGGTCGCGGCGGCCGGTCACAAGTTCGTGGACGGCTGCGTGGCCAACGGGATGGACCGCAATGCCGCGATCCTGCTGTGGGACCAGATGTCGGAGTTCGCCAAGTACGGCTTCGGCAAGGCGCACGCCGTCTCCTACGCGATGATCACCTACTGGACGGCGTGGTGGAAGACGCACTACCCCGTCCCGGCCCTCACAGCGCTGCTGAGCACCGTGGACAAGGAGCGGGTCCCCGAGTTCGTCAAGGAGGCCCGCAGGCTCGGAGTGGCCGTCCTGCCGCCCGACATCAACGCCTCGGGCCGGGGGTTCAAGCCCGACGGCCCGGCGATCCGCTACGGCCTGGACGCCATCAAGGGCATCGGGGACAAGGCGGTCGAGGCGATCGTGCGCGGTCAGCCCTACACCGGCTTCGAGGACTACCTGGAGGGCAAGGGCGGCCGGGAGCCCGAGCAGACGCCGGGCCGCTCGCTGGGGTCCAGTGCCAACGCGGGGGTCACCCTGCTGCTGGCCAGGGTCGGTGCCTTCGACTCGGTGGCTCCGCACCGGCGCGGCCTGGTGGACCGGCTGGAGGCCGAGAAGGACGGCACGGCGGCGCGGTGCGTGTTCAAGACCGCCGACGGCAGCGACCGGGCCCTGGTGTGCGGCTTCGACTGGGAGAGCGAGCCCCGCCCCGTCGGCCGCACCGGTAAGAAGCTGAAGGCCAAGCCGCTGCCCAAGAAGTGCACCAAGGGATGCCGCCAGTACGTGGCCCCCGAGCCGGTCCCGCTGGAGCTGTCGGCCTCCTACACTGACAAGGAGATCCGGGTGATCGAGCAGGAGATGCTCGGCGTCCAGCTCTCCTCCACCCCCTTCGACTCCCTGGAGTCGGGCGACCGCAAGGCGCTGCTGGGTCAGGCCGACCTGCTGGACAAGGGCCTGCCCGGCTTCTACACCATCGCCGGGACCGTCACCCGGCTGCGCAAGCACCGTGACCGGACCGACCGCGACATGGCGTTCTTCGGCCTGGCCACCGAGGTGACCGATATCGACGTGGTGGCCTTCGCCGACGCCTACACCGCCTACAAGCACGGCCTGACCGTCGGCGGCTTCGTGCTGTGCGAGCTGAAGCGCGACCACTACGGCGCTCAGCTCAAGAAGCTGATCGTCCTTGATGACTAGGAGAGACATGCCCCAGCCGTCGATGTCCAAGTTCCGCGAGCAGCTCGACAAGCGCTACGGCGACCGGCTGACCGCTCCACCGGCGCAGGCCCAGTACGAGATCATCTCCACCGGCTCGCTGACGCTGGACCTGGCGCTGCGGACCGGCGGCTGGGTCCGGGGCCGCACGCACGAGATCGTCGGCCCGCCGCAGGTCTGCAAGACCACGCTGTCGATCCTGACCGCCGCCGAGCACCAGAAGGCCACCAAGAAGGCGGTCGGCTGGATCGACATGGAGCAGTCCTTCGACTTCGCGTGGGCCCGGACGCTGGGCCTGGACACCTCCGAGAAGATGTTCACCCACATCTACCCCGACGACTCCGAGGACGTCAGCGACCTGAACAAGATCCTCGCCCAGTCGGAGCTGTACGGCCTGCTGGTGATCGACTCGATCGGCGGGATGGAGAGCCGCAAGGCCTTCGAGAAGGACGCCGACGAGTCCACGATGGGCCGCAACGCCCAGGTGATCACCCGGATGGTCAAGCAGGCCGCCGCGCTGGCCCGCCAGCACAACATCACGATGATCTACGTCAACCAGCTCCGGGCCAACCTGAGCTACGCCGGTCAGGACCTGCCCTCGGGCCCCCGGGCGCTCCAGTACAACACCACCACCTCGATCCGGCTCTCGCGCAAGGGCGGGCCGATCGGCGACACCACCCGCAAGCTCAAGGAGGGCGACGTCGAGGACGAGGTCGGCCGCCAGTTCGTGGCCAAGGTGACCCGCAACAGGGTCGCCCCGGCCGGGCGCAGCGCCGAGTTCTGGCTGTTCAACCAGCCGACCCAGGAGTACGGGCCGGTCGGCATCGACAAGGTGGACGAGGCCGTCACGGTCGGCGTCCGGACCGGCGTGATCAAGCAGTCCGGGGCCTTCTACACCCTGCCCGGCCAGAGCAAGAGCGTCCAGGGCCGGACCAAGCTGGTGGCCGAGATGAAGAACCATCCCGAGGTGGTGGCGCGGATCCGCACCGACGCCCTCAAGCTGACCGCCCACGAGGTCAAGGAGCCCGATGATGAGTGACACGGCGCTGGTCGCCCTCCTGTGCGCCACCGTGCTGGCGGGCATCGCGATGATCTCCGGCACGCTCGTCTACCTGAGCGTCCGGGAGGACCGGCGGCACCCCTCACCGCCGCTCCTGCGGGACCCCCGCCCGGAGGAGGCCGAGCGGATGCGCGAGCGGATCGAGCAGGCCGTCAAGCCCACTCCGGGGATCCCGTGGGAGGAGGCCGAGGTGAAGCCGGAGCCCGAGCACCCTGCGGTGCCCCCGCTGCCGGTGGACCCCAAGAACCCGCCGCGCACCATCAACTTCCCCGGCGACCCCAATCCGCCCAGGTGCGTCTGCCACGGCCTGCCGGTGGAGAAGGGCCAGCAGGTCGTTGCCTGGCCGGACGGCCCGGGGTATCGCTTCTTCTGTGCCAAGGAGGGCTCGTGAGCCTGCGCAAGAAGATGGGCAACGCCCACGAGGCGTTCCTGCTCAAGCTCCTGGGCGGCCGGAAGACCAAGGCGTCCGGGGCCATCTGGAACGACCAGATGGACGGCCGCCATAACCGGCTGGACGTCCCCTTCGCCTTCGCCTGGGACGGCAAGAGCACGCTGGCCAAGTCGATCGGGGTCTCCCTGGCGATGTGGGAGAAGGCCCGCGAGCAGGCGGCCGGGGAGCGCCCCCTGCTCGCGCTGCGGTACTACTCCACCGAGAAGCTGGACGTGATCTCGGACCTGGTGGTCCTGGACGCCCACGACTTCGCGGAGATGCTGGAGAAGGCCAACGAGCCGCCTTCCCAGGAGCCGATCCGGATCTTCGCCGTCACCCGGCCGGATGGTCAGAGCATCTCCCCATCGCCGTCGCTGATGCTGATGGACGGCGAGATGGTCAAGCTGGACGGGGTCTTGTACGACGCCCGGCTCGGCCATCCTTCGAGGGTCATCGTCACGGTGAACAACGTCGAGACCGATCTGGGCGGGCTCAGGGTCGACATCTACGTGGACAACCGCCTTCAGTACTGCACCGGCTCCATGGAGCGGATGAAGGGCACGCCGTGGAGGAGGATGTGGTGAAGCCGTCGGGCCGTTTCAAGAAGATCATCGAGGCCAGTGACGGCGACACCTCGCTGATCCCGATCCTGTACGGCTACCTGGAGGCCGGGAAGCTCCCCGACCCCTTCACGATCAACGTGCGGGGCGGGACGGGCGACCGGCCGCCGGACGGCTGGTTCCACCCCTCCACGCATCCGACCCTCACCGAGCGCCAGCTCTACCTGTACCTGACCGAGCCCGACCAGTGGGAGCCCGAGGCGTTCGGCTACACGCTCAAGATGAGCGCGCTGATCGGCTCGGTGGTGCACGACATCGTGGAGACGGCCCTGGACGACCTCGGGTGGCTCGTCAGGCCGCGCAGGGGCGCTTGCCCGGTGTGCGGGCTGCCCCAGCCCGGCACGTGCCGTGAGCACGCCGTGGTGGACCTCAAGACCGGCAGCAGGGGCCACATGGACGGCTTGCTGGAGACCGAGGGGTTCGAGTTCAAGACCGCGATGCCCTTCGCCCTCACCGACATCCGCAACAACGACGTGGAGCGCTTCAAGGCCCGGTGGCCCTACTACTACGCCCAGGTGCAGGAGTACATGCGGATGAGCGGGCTGGTCTCGTTCAAGGTGCTGTTCTGGGCGATGGGCAACCCCTGGGACATGCGCGAGTTCACCATCCCCGCCGACGTGGCCCACCAGCTCAAGATCGAGCGCAAGTACCTCAGCGTCCGCGAGGCCGTCAAGCACCGCCAGATGCCGGTGCCCTGCTGCGTCCCCGACTCCAAGCAGTCGCGCAGTTGCCCGGCGTCGGGCTGTCCCGTGAAGAGGATGTGATGGGTGCGCTGGAGGAGTACAAGGCCAAGGTCGGCAGGGGCCGCCGCAAGGACTGGTCCCCGCCGACCCTGGAGGACTTCGCGGCCGAGAACGAGGTGCTCAGCTTCGACCAGTCGCTGAAGCGGACCGGCTACGTCAAGCTGGTGGTCAGCCGTGGTGAGATTCACCTGGTCGCCCGGGGCACGGTGCGGCTCAAGAGCGAGCTGGAGGGGTTCGAGGGGAACTTCGACCTGGCCGACCGGCTGGACGGCGCGCTGGTGGTGCTGGACATCCCCGGCCGCTGGCCCGACCACATCCTGACCGAGATGCCTGCGGTCAACGGCTACCGCACCGACTCCTCGATGCTGGCCGCCTACGTGCTCCGCCGCTACTACCAGCGCTGGATCAGCAAGCCGGTGATGGTCTCCATCCAGGAGTCCCGGACCATCCTGGGCGGCCCGCAGGCCCGGGACAAGAAGGGGCTGGGATGGGACGCGCTGGTGCGCTACATCCCCGAGAGTGGCACCCGCAAGTGGAACGAGCACCAGCGGGACGCGGCGATCAACGCCCTGGCCCACCTCTACAAGACCAAGAGGAAGCTCGATGGATGAGCCGGATCGGCAGGAGATGACGGCCGTCGTCCATCTGGTCGGCGTCCCCGAGCGCGAGCGCGAGGCGGTCGCGGTGATGCTGAGCGGCTTCCTGCTCAGGGCTCTCTACTACGTCAGAGGCGACGGCGAGTCCGTTCGCTACACCATCAGCGTGGACGGTCGCGTCCACAAGGAAGGAGGGCGATGACCGAGCAGGTGGCCGAGGCCCGCCGCGTCGAGCGGGCGATGGACGAGGTGACCGAGAACCACGACGAGCCGCTGGAGCCCGATCCGCACCTGGACCGCGCCCGGACCTTCAGCGCGATGGGGTTCAGCCGGATGCGCACCCGGTGGACCTCTGAGGAGCAGGAGGTCATCGACATGGCCAACAGCCAGGCCGCCATGGAGGTGGACCTGGCCTTCGGCGACGTCTGGAGGATCCTCAACCGGCTGTACGAGATCGTCCGGGAGCCGCTGCGCGACGGCGGCGGCCAGGTGGTCACCGACGAGCACGGCCGGGCCGTCTGGCGGCCCGACGACTTCGGCTCGCCGGTGGAGGACTGGAGCCACCTCACCGAGAGCGACAAGGAGACCTTCCTGCACCAGATCACCACCCGGCTGGTGCTCTGGGAGCAGCGGGCCGCCGAGTTCAAGGGCGAGGCCCTGTTCGCCAAGGCGATGTGGGAGGAGCGCTTCGCCCTGTCCTTCACCCGGACCCCGCAGGTGGACGGCAAGCGGCCGACCGAGGCCGACCGCACCCAGAACGCCCAGGGGATGGCGCGCGACCAGCGCTACCTGGCGATCTACATGACGGTGCGCTCGAACAAGGCCGAGGCCCTGGTGCGGAGCATGGAGCGCGTCGCGATGCGTTTCAGCAACACCCTCGCGCGGTAGACACCGTCGGTCCTCCTTTTGCCAGGGAGGCGTCCAGGGCTCGTGGGCCTGGGCGTCTCCCTGATCCTGTTGGTAATGGGTTACTCTGCTGTCAGCCTGGAAGATCAGTACAGGTCAGCCGGTGAATCCGGCGTCTCTCCTACAGGGGATGCAGAGAGGCGATGGTAAAACGAGCGTGAATGTAGCAACTCTCCGGGAGTTGTTTCGGTATCTCCAGGCCTTCCAGGCTCTGCGGGAGTCGGGCAACGTCACCGAGATCACCAGTCCCAGCGGCGAGACCTATTCGATCTACGATATCGAGTATCTCTATCAATGCCGCGTCCGGCTCTCGGCGCGGCAGCGGCAGGCCATCGAGCTTTTCCTGTACCAGAACATCCGGGAGCGCGACGTCGCCAAGCTCATGCAGGTGGCGGAGACCAACCCCATCGCGATCTACGCCACTCAGGGCCTCGCCAAGCTGTGCGAAATGATCGCCAAAGATGAGCTGCCCGGGTACCGCAACCATCGCTCGGCAGGAGTCTGATCATGGAGCGCACGCACTACGGGGTGCATAAGGAGCTGGAGGCGGCGGCCGACGAATGGCTCCGCCAGGCGGTGGCCGAGCTGCCCCGCAGTCAGAAGATGGACATCCTGACCCCCTGGAAGGAACGTGACCGGCTCTCGCGCGAGGTGTACACCTCCGAGGGGGTGCCCGATCCGGCGGTGAGGTCGGGGATGTACAACCGGGCCTGGAATCCGGGCAGCTCCCATCTCAACAGCCGCGACGGCCATACGCGGGGGCACCGCACCCACGAGGTGTTCGCCTACTGGGCGGACGAGTCCTATCAGGACCGTGCGGGCCGGGTCTACGCCGGGCCGGTCCGGATGCAGTCGGCCTGCCGCCGGGTGAGCTGGGGCCGGATCGTGCGCCTGCAATGCCCTCCCTGCCGCCGGTACCTGGCCTCAGGGGACGAGATCACCTGCCGCCGGTGCGGGACCATCTACGTCAAGGACGGAGGACTGGCCGATGTCTGCTGAAACCCCCGAGGTGATCGACCTCAGCCCCGGTGAGATCGAGGACTCCCGCACCGGCGTGATGCTGGTCCGGGTGGGAGGCCGCGCCTACCCGGCCCGCCAGGTGCCGCAGTGCCGTACCTGCCGCAGCAAGTACCGTACGCAGATCGAGCTGGGGATCATCAACGGGATGCCGTACCTCAAGCTCGTCGAGGAGCTGGTGGACCCGTTCCAGGACCACTCCCCACTGGGCCCGCCCACCATGAAGTCGATCATGAATCACGTGGCGCGCAAGCACATGCCGGTGCCCTACTCCACCAAGCGCCAGATCATCGAGGAGCGGGCGCGGGAGATCGGCAGGTCGGTCGAGGAGGGCGAGCAGCTCCTGGTCGACAATGTGGCGGTGCACCGCACGATCGTCCAGCGAGGGTTCGAGCGGCTGAACGCCGGTGAGATCGAGCCGACCATGGGCGACCTGATGAAGGCGCTCCAGATCCAGGCTGCGGTCGAGGGGCCCAAGGACGAGGGCGGGCTGGACGAGGACGCCTGGCGCGAGGCCCTGATGGAGTACATGACGATCGTGCAGCGTATTGTGTCCCTGGACCAGCTCGGGCAGATCAAGCACGAGATGGCCAGCTCTCCGGTCCTCCAGGAGATCGCGGCCCGGCGGCGGACGGTCCCGGGTCAGCTCGAAAACTAAAGTTTTTAAATCTTGCCATTCCCCAGAAACCCTTGGTATGGTCAGGGCTCGGCACGAAACCCAAGAGGAGATGTACATGCTTCACCTGCGTGAGCCCTCTGGCCTGAACCTGCGTGAGCTGGCCGAGGAGCTGAACACCAGCGACACCGTCTGGGGCGGCACCAGCAACGAGATCGAGGTCCGCCGGGAGGACGAGGCCCTGAGCTTCGCCTTCGGCGGCCATGAGGTCCCCGCGACCCGGGACGGCATGGAGCAGCTCGCGACCTTCGCCGACATCCCGCGCAACTTCCTGCTGAAGCAGGACCCCGACCTCCAGCAGATGCTGCTCCAGCAGATCCTGCGCCGCAGCACCGCCAACATGCAGATGCACTTCACCGCTGGCGGCCTGCACGAGGTCTACAAGCCCGCCCGGGTGCGGCTGGAGCCCCGCCGGATCGTCGAGCGCATCATGAACGTGGTGCCCGAGACCTCCGACGTCATCGAGTGGTGGTCGGACTCCGACGAGTTGCGCTTCGACGTCGCGGTCCCGATGGACTTCGACCGGGGCGTGGGCGGGGACCGCGCGGTCGGCGACATCAGCCGGGGCGGCCTGCGGCTGAGCCAGGACCGCAAGAACAACCACGCCCCGCGCGTCGGCTCCTACATCTACCGGCTCGCCTGCACCAACGGCATGGTCGTGCCGGACCGCGAGGCCATCACCCTGGACGCCCGGGGCTCGACGGTGGACGTCCTGCTGGCCGAGCTGGAGCTGGCCGCCGAGCGGGCCTTCAGCCAGGTCGAGGACCAGATCGCGCACTTCTACGAGATGCGCGAGCACCGGATCGAGGGCGACCTCACCCAGGCCGTCATCCGGGTCGCCCAGGAGCGGGGCCTGCCGGACCGCACCGCGATGGCGCTGAGCCGCCGGGTGCCCGACCAGCTCAACGCCGAGTCCCTGGGCCACGAGCCCACCCAGTTCGACCTGGTGAACCTGATCACCAACGAGGCGAACAACCCCGCGCTGCGCAACCGGCGGGGCCCGCGCGCCCAGTTGGAGGCCGCCGGTGGGGCCCTGGTGCACGAGCAGCAGGCCCGCTGCGGCTCGTGCCATCAGGTGATCTCCTGACCGCCTGAGAGACACATAGATGCGAGATCGCCCCTGCTCCCCGCATACTTAGGGAGCAGGGGCGATCTCTATGAGAGGGGACTGCATGTCCGAGCTGGTGAACGTCCTGGATTCCGAGATCAGGGAACTCCAGGACGTGCTGCGCACGCTGAACGACAAGACCTACCGCAGCCACAACCTGGCCGCGTTCGAGCGGGAGATCGTCGAGCGCTTCCAGGAGAGCGGCTTCGTGGTGGACGTGAAGTGGTACGAGACCAACGCCGAGGGGGTCTTCGCTCCGGAGGTGGAGGTCACCGGCCGATGCCAGCCGCTGGGCTCGGACGGCTTCGACCACGACAGGCAGCGGCATGAGGTGGTCACCAACGTGCTGGGGCTGCCCGAGGCCGACGCGGGGGTCATCAAGACGCCCGAGACCTGGAGCATCGAGCAGGCCAAGGAGATCCACAAGCACGGCCCGGCTTGCGGTCACTGAGGCCGTCGTGACGGCCCCCACGATCTCTCCGTACATGGGCCCGGAGGACATCTTCGAGATGTTCACCGGGCCCCAGGTACCCGACCCCATCACCTTCGTGGTGGGGGAGCAGTGGCTGGACCGGGGCAACCTGTACCCCCGGCAGGCCACTCTGATCAAGCTGTTCTTCCTGCGTGACGACCTGTTCACCGAGTACGACCACATGGTGCTCAACGAGTGGATCGCCGCCTTCGCTGAGACCGGCTGGAACGGCATCCAGACCGACCTGTTCCGGCGGATCGAGATCCTCAAGGCCGAGGGCTACCGGTGGTTCCGCGAGATCCTGCTGGTGATGGGCCGCCGGGCGGGCAAGGGGCACATCAGCGCGCTGGCGTTCGCGTACGTCATCTGGAACTACCTCGCCAAGGGGGACCCGCAGGGCTACTACGGCGTCGACCGCGACAAGGCGCTCGCGCTGTTCATCTTCGCGGGCAAGAAGGACCAGGCCAAGGCCAACCTGTTCGGCGACATCTACAACGTCGTCGCCGGTGGGCCGTGCTTCGGCAAGTACATCAACAACGCGATCGTGGAGAGCATCTCGATCTTCGCGCCGCACGACTTCGTCCGGATGAAGGACCGGCTCCGGCGAGGGGTGAAGAGCAGCCGCGACCCGGCGACCTTCATCATCCAGCCCAAGGAGTCCACCCTGATGGCGGGCCGGGGCCCGGCGAGCTTCGCCCAGGGGTACGACGAGATGGCCCACGTGGTGGCCTCAGGAGCCAACAGGAGCGCCGAGGACGTCTACGGGGCGGCCACCCCCTCCCTGGACCAGTTCGGCAAGGACGCGTTCATCATGGAGCCGTCCAGCCCCTGGCAGAAGGCGGGCCAGTTCTACGAGAACTTCCAGCACGCGCTGGAGCTGGACCCCGACACCGGGGACCCGATCTACCCCGAAGTGCTGATGGTCGAGCTTCAGAGCTGGGACATCTACAAGGACTGGGAGATCGCCCACCAGATCCCGCTGCTGCCCGAGGGTTTCCAGGGCGACCTGGACGAGTACGCCGACGCCCCGCTGCCGCGTCTGAGGCCGCTCAAGGGCGCGATCCAGGCCTACGACATCCCGATGCAGCGGCTGGAGCGGGCCAACCCCGAGACCTTCGCCGTGGAGCGCCGCTCCAAGTGGGCGACGGTGATGAACGCCTACCTCACCGAGGCCAAGGTCCAGCAGATCTTCCAGCCCTGGATGGGCCGCCTGGAGTCCTACGGGCAGCCCAACCTCCAGATGCAGGAGAACGGCCTGCTGATCTACACCTACAAGGCGCACGCCGACCCCTCCAAGTCCAACTGCAACTTCGGGTTCGCGCTCGCGCACGCCGAGCCCGACGAGGACGGGATGCTGCACTGCGTCTTCGACCTGATCAAGCACTGGGAGCCGCAGCAGTGGGATGACGGGATCGTCGACTACGACGAGATCGGCGAGTTCATGGTGCAAGACATCGCGCAAAAGTTCTATCCGGACGAGATCACCTTCGACCAGTTCAATTCGGTCGCGACCATCCAGAAGATCAACAAGAAGCTGCTGATGACGCCCGGTCCCAAGCGGACCATCGCCTATGAGCGCACCGCCACCAAGGAACTCAACTGGAGCCGGGCCGAGGTCTTCAAGACCGCGATGAACATGGGCCTGGTGCACGCGCCGTACTACGAGCTGGCCGAGACCGAGCTGAAGTTCCTGATCGACAAGGGCAACAAGACCGTCGACCACCCCGACACCGGCCCCTGCCAGACCAAGGACGTCGCCGACTGCATGTTCGAGGTGGTGCACTACTTCCTGGGCAAGCAGATCCAGGAGATGCTGGAGGCCCTGGGGTCGCAGCGGATCCAGGGCGGCCTCCAGGGCGGGACCATGGGTCTCCAGAGGACTCCGCAGACCCACCAGCCCACGCCCAACGACATGTTCAGCGACTTCGGCACGAACCGCAGGCTGGCGTCCCAGCAGGGCTTCGGCCTGAGCCGGGGCTACCGCAGGCGCTGAACCGACTTGGTGAGATTTTTGCATTCCGGCAATCGGTTTGGCATAGTGGTCCGCTGAGCGTGAAGGACGGCTTCTGGCGGAGCCCGTGTCCTTTCCCCCGGTGGCCCCCACTCTCTGCCGAGTCGGGGCCACCGGCCTTTGTAAGGAATTCTCCGTGAAATCCCACCCCGTTGATCCCTGCGCGCTGGCCCAAGAGCTGGCCGATGAGGGGATCGGCTCCCATGAGTTGCTCGACGACATCTGCGCCTATCCCGACCTCTACTACGCCGACCACCTGATGGTGTGTCGGCAGCGCCGCGTACTGCCTCTGTCGGACCGCGCGTGGCGCAGGGTGTGCCAGACCCTGCCTGTCAGCCTCTGCGAGGCTCCTCCGAAGGGGTGAGACCGTCTCAGGAGGAGCGCGATGCTGGAGTACTTCACCGCTGCGACGAGCGCGCCGTATGACTTCAGCCACGAGACGCGGTCCCAGGGCGGGATCAAGTACCCCCACAAGGACACCCTGAGGGCGCACGACCCGCAGACCGGCGAGCAGGCCGGAGAGCTGCACTACCACCCGCCCAAGCGCAAGAAGGCCCCGGTGCACGTGATCGGCTTCGGGGAGCTGGACCGTGAGCGCAAGCGCGGCGCGGGCTCGGCGCTGCTGAACGAGATGGAGCGCCGCCACCCCGGTTCGCGGGTCGTCTGGATGGACGACCTGCACGCCAAGAACAAGCCCAAGCCGGGCGACCCCAACTTCAACGCCAACCGGGACTACGGGCTGCCGACCGACTGGGACGCCCATTACCCCAAGCTGCCCGGCTCGATCCACCGGGGCATCGGCATCCGGCTGGACTCCGGGGAGGCCCAGGGCATCCACACCGCCGACCGCCCGGCCGCCGACCAGGCCAAGGATCTGTACCGGCACGTGGAGAACGCCGGGTCGATCGGCATGCACTGGTCGGCCGACCCGGTCAAGCCGCACCAGTTCGCCTTCCGCAACGCCCTGGACCCGCGTACCGACGTACCGGTGGTGCTGCACGCCCAGACGCCCGAGCGCAAGGAGGTCGAGGTCCGGCCGGACGTCCTGCGCAACAAGGGCGTGTGGCCGCACGACCACCACGCGGGGGACGCCGAGGTGCCGGTCCGCAAGCGCAGGCCGGTGAAGCTCACCGGGATCTCCTGGCTGCCGGACGTCGAGCACCCCGAGGCGGATGAGTCGGGGTGGGTGCACCACACCTTCGACGAGCCCAAGCAGCACTACGCGGTTCTGGCTGATAAGGGGTTGTTCCCTAGCAATCTCGGGAATACCCTGAGTACAGGTGTCAACGACTACTTCGGAGGTGGTCATGAAGCAGTACTTCGAGACCGCGCGGCGGGCCGAGGCAAGCCGCGCCGTGACGGCGACGGCGACCCGGCTGCACCCGGAGCAGGAGGCGGAGGTGCTCCGCAGGGCGGCGGACGGTCAGAAGACGGTCCCGTGGGAGCAGGTCAAGAAGGACCTCGGCCTGTAGTCCTGCACCCGGGCGCGCACAAGGACCTGCGGGCGCTCGACAAGCCCGTCCAGAAGCAGATCGGCAGCGTCATCGAGGCCCTGGCCAACGGTGAGGAAGGTCTCCAGACCCACGCCCTCACCGAGAAGCTCAAGGGCTGGTACGCCACCAAGGCATCTCGGGGCCACCGGATCGTGCACCGCACCACCGATGACGGCGGCGTCCATGTCGGGTACATCGGCCTGCACGACTACGGCAAGGCCATCCGGCGGCTGACCACCAGGACCGCGACGCGGCTGGAGGATCTCCCGCCGCACGCCCGCGCGGTGAGCGAGGCTCAGGAGGCCGTCCGGCTGGAGCACCCCAAGTTCACGATGGGCCTGCCCGAGGCCGCCGAGGAGCGCGACGGCGCTCTGCGGCGGGTCCTGAAGCAGCACGGCCACCCTGGGCACGAGGACGCCTTCGTGGCGGTCCACGGCGGTCAGCGCCAGATCTCCAGCATCGCGATGGATCCCGCGTCCGGCGCGGTGGGGGCTTCGCTGCATCCCAGCCGGGCGGACTACGGCACGATGCTGCACGAGGCCGCGCACCTGCTCGCCGACCACCAGAGCGGCCGGGCGTTCCGTGAGCAGCGCCCCGACGAGCATGTGCACGGCCACGGCTTCATCCAGCACTACGCCAAGGTCCTGGACAGCACCTTCGGCGAGAAGACGCCGGGCGGCAACTACAAGAGCGGTCCGGGCGACCTGCTGCTGAACACCTACTACGGCTCGCTGAACCGCAGCAGCAAGACGGCCGGGCGGGTCTGCCCGCAGTGCTCGGGCCGGGGCGAGGACGACCAGGGTCATGAGTGCGGCCCCTGCGACGGCAGCGGCCGGGAGCCGACCTGCCCCTGCGGGACGCCGGTGGTGCACGACCCGGTCGACGGCTGGCAGCACGCCGACGGCTCGGTGAGCCACGACGGCGAGCATTACGGCCGCAGCGTTTCGGACCTGATGAAGACCGCCGAGCGGGAGCACCACCCGCTGCCCGAGCGGCTCTACCACGTCACCACGGCGGTCACCCCTACCTTGGAGCACGGCCTGAAGACCCGCTCGGAGCTGGGCCAGCAGTACGGCCACGGGCTCGGCGGCGGCCGGGACGACACCATCTCGCTGACCTCGGACTACTCCACCGCCGAGCACCTGCTGCACTCCCTGCACGAGTACCACGACGTGCTCAACGGCAAGGTCACCCCGGACGAGCTGATCGGGAAGGCCAAGCGCGGCGTCGGAGCCGCCAAGCCGTTCCACGACTTCGTCACCGGCGGCAACGACTACCACCAGCGCGCCAAGGACCTGGAGGGCGATCGCACCACTGAGCGCGGTATCCACGTCGCAGGCGAGCAGCCGGAGGGGTGGGAGCCCAAGGGTGAGCCGATCGGCGAGCACCACGCGACCGGCAAGCCCGTACACGCGGAGTGGACGCGGCCGGTGGATCCCGACGAGCGGGTCAAGGCCCGCTCGGACCTGTACAAGAGCTTCACCTGGGGCCGCCAGTTCGCCGGTGGCCACATGGACCCGCTCTTCGTGCAGAACGACCCGGTCTCCTTCGCCAAGAAGGACTCCGGCGAGTTCTCGCTGCTGCACGTGCGGCCCAAGCCGGGCGCGCACGGCATCCGGATGAACGACCGCACCCACGGCACCGACGCCGGGGAGTGGCGGGCGCTGTCCGGCAAGGACCTGGAGGTCACCTACAACGAGGGCCGGGAGAGCATCGAGCCCCGCGAGGCCGTGCACTCCCGGCCGACCTCCCGGATCTTCGGCCCGACCTTCGGGCTCGACCACCGGCTGTTCGAGGCCGAACATCTCAAGCCCGAGGTGCGCACCGCCGTGATGGGCCGTCTGGGGCCTGTCGTCGAGCCGCTGCTGGGCCAGTCCTGGGAGATGTACACCAAGGTGTACCTGGCGGGCTCCGAGGCTTCTGAGTGGACCTCAGAGACGCTGGAGGGCAACGGGGACTTCGACACCCTGATCGGGATCGACTACGACCACTGCCGGGACGTCCACCTCCCGCTGGGGGACCTGGACGACAGCGACATCACCGACATGGTGAACGCCGCGCTGCGGACCTCCTACAACGCCTCCCCGTGGGTGGCCCCGTTCGGCGGTACCTGGGACCTCACCGGCTACGTGAACGCCAACAGCTACGACATCACCAGGATCAAGCCGTACGCGGCCTACAACATCAGTGACGACGAGTGGGCCGTCCGGCCGCCGCACCTGCCGGACTGGAGCATCGAGAAGTTCCCCGAGGGCGGCGAGAACCTGCTGGCCGAGGCCGAGGGGTACGCCGCCGTCGTCGAGGCCATCTCCAAGATGCCCGAGCCCTTCCAGACCCAGCAGGGCAAGAGCCTGTGGAAGCACCTGCACACCGACCGGGGCCGGGCCTTCAGCGACGAGGGCGAGGGCTGGCTGGACCCCGGTAACGCCCTGGAGAAGATCCTGGTCGAGTGGGACGTCTGGCCCAAGCTGGTGGAGTGGCAGTACGGCACGCAGAAGACCGCCGCCGCCGACCCGCCCACCATCAAGCGCGGGATCGTCCTGGAGGGCCACCCGGTCACCGGCCACGTCGCCGACGACTCCTGGGACCCCGGCGGCTGGGACCGCGAGGCCGCGCACCGGATCTCCAGCGGCACCGCGACCCACCACGACCTGCTCAAGCACGTGGATCTCGGTCATGTCGGTCACTTCTGGTACCACCCCGAGCACGCCGACGTCGAGGGCACCAAGGAGTTCGCCGAGCCCGTCGAGCCGCTCGCCCACAACCTGGACGACGCCTACGACAACGGCAAGGTCATCGGCGACGTGGGGGTGGTCCTGGAGGCCCGCCATCCCCAGGGCTGGCACCCCGACGACAACCCCGACCACGGGCTGATGGGCAACTCCTACCTGCCCGACCACAGCCACCTGCGGCTGCACAAGATGCACTACACCGCCGACGGGGAGACCTGGCACACCCTCCCACTCGCCGAGCACGGGATCACTGCGCACACCGACGGTCCGGGAGGCAAGACGGCGGTGAAGGGCAGTGATCACCCGCTGGCCCCCGACCTGCCCCAGCAGCAGCACGACGCGCTGACCGCCGACTCCTACAGCGACCACAGGCGGCAGACGCTGGAGCTGGCCAAGAACCCGGTCCCGGGTACGCACATCTGGCGCGGAGAGCTGCGCAAGGGCGATCCGGTCCAGAGCGCCCGGGAGACGGGGGTGGGCATCCACTGGGGCGTCAACCCCGACAACCTGGTGCACCCGCACGGCTTCGAGGGCGAGAGCCAGGTCGTCTACCACGCCGAGCTGGAACACCCCGGTGAGCAGAACTTCGGCCGGGACCACCCGATGTGGCGGGGCCGCCACCGCTCGATGGACGCTGAGGCCGAGATCCGGCTGAAGCCCGGTGCCAAGGTCAAGCTGCACGGCGTCTGGGTGAAGGACGGCTACCACCCCGACCCCGGCCACTTCGTTCCGCGCGTGCCCGAGCGGATGGGCGACGGCTGGTCCTACTTCCCGATCGGTGAGCACGTCCCGGTGGCGCACCGGCCGACCACCGACCTGATCGACTACGGCGACGTGGGGGTCAAGCACGAGGGCGTGCTGGAGTACTTCACCGCCAAGTGGAGCGCCCGGGACCTCTCGCACCACAACGGCCGGAGCACCACCGAGAGCCAGCTCGGCCGGGACCTGGAAGACCCCTTCCACGACGAGGCCGAGATGCCCAGCGACATCGGGTACAACCACGAGGAGCATCGCCACGACGCGGGGGAGGCCCTCGGCCGCCTCGGCGAGAACGATCTGGAGGGCATCCACCGCACCATCGAGAAGCACGCCAGGTTGCCTCTGTACATCGCCACCAGCCGCCCTGAGGCGATCCTGAAGCACGGCCGGATGAAGACCCTCGGCGAGCTGGGGGAAAAGACCGGCAAGGCCCAGGAGTACATCGACTTCCGGCACGAGTACGAGCGCCATGTGATGGGCATCGAGCACGACGCGCCCAAGCACGAGCGGCCGATCTACGGGGTGGCCTCAGACCACGCCGATCCCGGCATGAGCTACGGCGAGTACCACCTGGAGCTGAAGCGCCAGGTGCGTTCGCGTACCACGATGACCGGGGGCGACTCGCTGAACCACCTCCTGCACCCCTACGGCCTGAGAGACCTGGCCGACCACGCGATGCGGCACGAGCCCGAGCGGCTGCACGGCCTGCTGTCTCCCCCGATGGCCCGCGCGCTGGGGGCCGGGCTGCCCAAGCCGGATTACATGGAGGTCCAGGTGCACGGCGGAGTGGATCTGGACGACATCGCCCGGATCCACGTGCACGGCCAGCCGACCGAGCGCAAGGCCGACCTGATGGCCCAGGCCCGCAAGGCGGGCATCGAGACCGTCCACCACCCCCATGTCTCCTACGAGGACTCCTGGATGGACGCCAAGCCGGAGTTCCGCGACAAGGAGATGCACGACCGGCAGAGGGAGCTGAGCGAGATGACCAAGCGCCGGGGGTCCAGGGAGGTCCGAATCAAGCTCGGGGAGGACTCCTACGCCCTCTACCGGCCGGGGATGACCTCCCACGACAAGGTCAGCGTCGTCGGCCCCTCCGGCGTGCGGGAGATGACCTGGGGCGCGCTGGTGGCGCATTCCCACGGCGAGGTGCTGGACCAGCTTCCCGGCGAGGGTGAGCCCGAGTCCAGGAGGGAAGCCATGCTGGGGTACTTCACCGCCGCCGACGATGACGACTACCGGATGCAGCACCGGCCGCCGGACATCGACTTCGGCGCTCCGCACCATGACGTTGGGGACGATGTCATGCCCGATCTCTACAGCCGCCCGGCGGACTACGACCACTCCAAGGAGCCGAGCTACTGGGACTCCTTCCACCACGTCCAGCGCACTCGGGGCAAGCCCGAGGCGAAGGTCCGGATCTACCGGTCGCTGCCCGCCGAGCATGCCCACCAGGGGTTCCGTCCCGGCGACTGGGTGACCACCAGCAAGGAGTACGCCCGCCAGCACGGCAAGGAGTCCGACCCCAAGCACGACTGGCCGGTCATCTCCACCATGGTCCCGGCCAAGCACCTCCAGACCGACGGCAACGATCTGCGCGAGTGGGGCTACACTGGCCCGCACAAGGACATGCCGATGGTCTCCTACAAGGGCGGCTACCACCAGGAGATCCGGAACGACTCCGAGGGCTGGGTCAAGGTGGTGAAGCGCCGCGCTCCCAAGACGGCCGACTACCGAATCCAGCATCAGGCTCCGGACGAGGAGAGCGGGAAGCCCTTCCACCACTACTTCGGCGGTGATGAGAATGAGGAGGTCCGGATCTACCGAGCCGCTCCGCCCGGAGTGAACCATCTGCACACCAACACCTGGGTGACCACCGGCTCTGACTACGCTCACCAGCACGCTGGTCAGCGCGACGGGTCGAAGTGGCCGGTGATGAGCACCACCGTCCCGGCCCGGCACCTGTACTGGGACGAGAACGACGGTCACGAGTTCGGCTACCAGGGGCCCAAGCTGGAGTCGCGCTATCTGGAGGAGCACGATCAGGAGACCGATTCCCTCCACCCGTTCCGCGACCGCGAGGGCGTGCACGACGAGGAGCCAGGTGGTCAGGCCGAGGATTCCCAGACGCCCCGTCAGCGCCGCCGCCCCGCCGTCCGGTGGGGCGCGGGCGTCGTCCACCTGACGTCCGAGGAGCACGGCAGGGCGGTCATGAGGCCCGACGCCGCACTGACGGACAAGATCGCCGACGCGGCCGGGAAGAACGCCACCTGGCACGACCGCCAGAACCCGGCCGCCCAGGAGGCGCACGGGCGGATGATGGCCGAGCGCGGCAAGGGGGCCACCAAGCCGATGGCTGTCCTCCTGCGCTCGGAGGAGGGGAAGGTCGGCGAGCTGTCGCTGCGGTACCACCACGAGGACCTGGAGCCGGACCACCCCTACGCGGGCCTGGAGGCGCACCGCTTCGGGAACTCCCACGAGCTGGCCGAGCCCCGCCCGATGGAGAAGCAGGCGATGGTCGACTACTTCGGAGCGATGGCATGAGCCGGGCCTACCTGCTGGACCATACGGCCGGTCACACCTTCGTCCCGCAGGACCACAGCGGCACCGGGATCATGGCGTGCTTCGCTCCGCCCAAGCACGTCACCGACCACCTGTCGATGAACGACGAGAACGCCGAGCCCGAGCACGACCTGCACGTCACGCTGTCCTATTTGGGCAAGACCGGCGACTACAGCCTGCGCCAGCTCGCCGACCTGCCCGAGGTGATGGACTCCTGGGCCGAAGGGCACAGGCCGGTCAAGCTGGCCGTCCAGGGCTCGGGCACCTTCCTGGCCCCCGACCAGGACTCTCCGCACGTCTTGCACGCTCTGGTGAACGCCCCCGGCCTGCACCGGATGCAGGCCCATCTGGTGGACCACCTCAAGCACTACGGCTTCCAGCCGCGCGAGAATCACGGCTACATCCCGCACATCACGCTGGGCTACACCCGTCACGACGTGAGGTTCCTGCCCAAGGTCCAGCGCAAGGAGTGGACGGCCCGCAGCGTGTGGACGGCGATCGGCGACCGGCGGCAGGAGCACCGCTTCGGGGGTTGAGCCTTGCGCCCATGGGGTACTCTGTGAGTTAGATTCCCTAGAAAGCTAGGGAATCTCCCCTGAGAGGATGAGGACATGACCGTTCTGCCCCCGGCCACCGGGAGTCACCACCGTCGCCCGAAGGCGGGGAGGCACGCCAGCAGCGCCCGCAAGCCGTTCATGCGGACCCAGGACAAGGTGTGGATCTGGGCGATGATGCTCGTCCTGCCGGTCTTCGTGGTGACCGGGAACCTCCCCGGCGGCCAGGTGCTGGCCCCCGCCGCGCTGACCGCCTTGTTCCTGGGGGCCGGGTTCCGGGCTGTCCATCACACCGGCCAGCGGCACCGCTCGATCGACGACCGTCACGGCACCGGCCGCCGGAGCGACGACCCCGGGGTGATCGAGCCGACGGCGGTGGTGCGCCTCGGTTCCGGCGACACCCAGGAGTTCACCCCGATCCTGGACGACGAGCAGATCGCCGAGCAGGAGGTGACCCGTCAGCGCCAGCGCCGCAACCGCCAGGCCAAGAAGGTCTTCTTCACCGTCGGGGCCGGTCTGTACGCCCTGGGCAAGCTGAGCGAGCACCAGGAGAAGCGGGGCCGCGCGACCCAGCCGGACATGCGGGCGTGGTTCTACCCGCAGATGCAGCCGCCTGCGCAGCCCTCGCCGACCCAGACCGTCCCGGACGGTGACTGGATGCGCCGCAGAGACCTCATGGAGGTCCAGGGGTACGGGAAGGCCCGGTTCAGCGAGGTCGGCCGTGAGCGCTTCAGAGACGGCCCGCTGTGACGGTGATCCGCGCCCGCTTCCGGACCCACGAGCGAGCCATGCAGGCCTACCGGGTGCTGGAGGCGGCGATGACCGTCGAGCTGCCGGTGCGCGAGGACGACTCGGGGTACCCCTGGACGGTGACCATCGTGCTGGCCCATCCGGTCCAGCAGGGCCTGGTGGTCGGTACGGTGAGGCGATTCGACGGCGTGACATTCCAGGAGACCTCATGAAGCGAGCCGAGTATCCGCAGAAGATGTGCCGGGAGCCCGTCTGGGGAACGGCCCAGGCCTACAACTGCGAGCTGCCCATCCACTCCGGCCCCTGCGCCAGCTTCTCGGTGCCCGACACCGTCGAGCGCCGGGACGCCTGGGAGGAGGACCACCCGGGCTGGGAGGCCGAGGTCGGCTCCAGCGACATCATCGTCTGATGTACCTGAGCGCGCTCAACGGCGTCTACGGGGTCCTCCAGTGGCTCAAGTACCCCTGCCAGCACCGGCGGTGGCCTGACTGGACGTGGAACGTCCATCTCGTCTCCCGCCGGATCAGCAGGCCGGAGGCCCGGCTGATCGAGGAGATCAACCGGCTGCATCCCTACCTGTGATTTAAAAATCTTCGCCTGCCCTCTTGTCTTCCCTAGGTTACCCATGAAAAGCTGGGGTCACCCGAGAGAGAGAAGGCCAGGATGCAGGTCAGCAACCACCTCCCCACGGTCGGCCGGGTCGCATCCCACGGGCACCGGTACCGCGACGAGATCCAGGCCGACGAGGTCAGCAAGGCCGGTTACCGGCGGCGTGTCCGCCGTAACGACCGCCGGGCCCTGCGCATGGAGATCGGCCAGCGCGACCACGCCTGAGGCAGTCTCGATGGAGCCCCGCTTCGGCGGGGCTTTCGTCGTATACAGAGACCGAGAGGAGACACCCATGGCCAAGACCCGCAAGAAGAAGCTCTCGCCCCGGCAGCGTCAGCGCCAGGCCACCCAGATCTACATCAAGCGCACCCCCAGGAACGCCCCCGCCGCCCCGCCGCTCTGCGTGGCGAGCGGCAAGGTCTGCTACGAGACCGAGCGAGCCTGCTGGGACGCCATCCGGGAGCAGGGCAACCTGCACCTCTGCGTGCCCTACCGGTGCCTGGACTGCCTCAAGCACCACCAGACCAGCAACGAGGTCACCTGCGCCCGCCGCTGGCGGGAGATGGAGAGAGGTTTTTAAATCTTGCCATTTCTCTTGCGTTCCCCATGAACCCTATGAAAGAGTGAGGTCAACCGAGAGAGGGAGATCGAGATGCTGGCTCAGCGGATCAAGCCCGGGGCGCTGGTGAAGACGAGTGAGGGCGTTCTGTACGTCCAGGACGCCGAGTACTACGGCGAGGGCCTGAACAGGGTCGCCTCCCTGACCGGGCGGGTGTACCCCAAGGGCCGCAAGCCGCATCACGACACGTTCCAGTTCTGGTGCACCGAGGACGTCCCGCTGTGCACCTGGGACGGCGTGCCGACCGAGGGCCGGACCAAGGGCGAGATCGAGGCCGAGACCGTCTACCGGAGGCTGACCGCCGCCGGGGTGCGCGCGGAGATGGACGTCGAGCACGACGTGGCGAACCAGCGCGTCATCTCCACCGTGCGGATCAGGGGCGACTACGACTTCGACGACCTCTTCAGCGGCTCGTGGTTCAGCCGGACCGAGGGCCGCAAGACCACCCGGTTCTTCGGCTTCACCGTCCGGGGGATGTACCGGAGCCCCCGCAAGAGCATTTCGGCCAAGCTCGGCCGCAAGCAGTTCTTCCAGGCGGTCGGCAGCGCCTGCTTCATGGGTGAGTACAAGGGTGAGTACGAGGACTCGAAGTGAAGCGCATGCGTGAGGATGTCACCGAGATCACCGAGACCAGGCCGGTCTACCGGGACGGGGCGCTGTTCTTCATCGCCCAGGAGGTGACCGGTCATGAGTACTGGCACTTCATGAAGCCCAGCGATGGCCCCCGGGTCGGTCACCTGGTCGGGGTCGTGTCCTCCGGCGGCGACTTCGAGACCCGCTTTCAGGAGATGACGGACCTGATGACCGAGCACCGCGAGATCTGCCCGCTGTACGAGGAGTTCATGGTGGAGGTGCCGGAGTGAAACTCGGGATGCTGAACGTGCTGGATGCCCTCTTGCTGAGGCTGTACTGCCCGCTCGGCGGCCGGGTCGCCTGGCTGCCGGTCTGGGTGCGGGAGGTCAAGCTGTGCCCGCTGAGCTGGACGGTGGCGGTCGCTGAACGCATTGAGCGCATCGAGCTGGACGAGATCTACCGGAGAGAGGGCGCGCAGTCATGATCGAGAAGGTGGACGGGGTCCTGCTGGACCTCAACGAGACCGAGGACGAGGTGCTCGCCCGGCTGCTGAACCTGGCCGAGCGCCACCTGAGCGACTTCGGCAGGATGCCCAAGGGCGACGGCCGGTACTACAGCAAGGACGCCTCGGTGATGATGGCCAAGGCGGTCATCACCGAGCTGCGCGAGAAGCTGGCCCTGGACGGCCCCCCTCAGGAGAGGGACGTCGAGGAGTGGCGGCGCGAGCAGGCGCTGGAGCGCGATGACCACCACGTCAACGCCGAGCGGGTGCTGTGCGTCTACGACCGCTGCTCGTCGCGCTACTCCTATGACAAGAAGCAGCCGGGGCACGTCTGGGAGCAGGCGCTGGCGGCGGGCTGGAAGATCCTGGAGCGCCAGTACACCGCCAGGGGCGACCGGGTCATCCCTCCCTCCGCCGACCTGGTGTGCGAGGCCCAGCACGACGAGCACGGCTGCCCGATCTACGACGACGAGCACGACTGCGTGTTCTGGCCGCATAACGTGCGCCTCTGAGAAGGATCCTGTCACGTTCCCCAGAAACTTGGGGAACGTGGTACGGTGGTACCACCCAAGAGCAGCACCGGCAGATGGAGGGTGACATGACCCAGGAGCGCGAGCTGAGCCCGGTCGAGCAGAGGATCCTCAGCCTCTTCGAGCGGGGGACCGACCGGGGCAAGGGCGACGAGCACGCCGAGCGCGAGGCCGACAACGCGCTGGCGCTGGCGCAGAAGCTGGCCGCCAAGCACTCGATCGACCTGGAGCTGCTGCGCAGGAAGGACGCCAAGGCGGGCAAGGCCGCTGAGCCCGTCGAGAAGATCTTCTACCTGCCCTACGGGCCCTACACGCGGCACCGCGCCGACCTGGCCAGCCAGATCGGCCTGGCGATGGGCCTGCGTACCCGGATCGCCAGCGACGGCGGCTTCGTGCGGCTCATCGGCTTCCCCGAGGACGTCGAGATGGCCTGGCAGATCTTCGGCCTGGTCGTCCCGCAGATGCTCGGCCGGGCGCAGCGCCGGATCGACCGGGGCGAGCACCGGGAGATCCCTGACTACGCCGCCCGCAGCGGCCACGTGTCGGCCAAGTCCTTCAAGTCCAACTACTTCCAGGCCTTCACCCGGCGAGTGGCCGCGCGGATCATGATGAGCCGCGAGGAGGCGGCCGAGGAGGTCGTGCTGGCTGAGGGCCTCGCGCAGGCCGACGGCACCGTCACCGGCCGGGTCACCGGCGCGCTGGTGCTGGTGGACCGCAAGAAGGCGGTCGAGCTGGCTTACCGGGAGAGGTACCCGGAGGTGAGGGTCAACCCGGCCACCGGCCGCAAGGTCAAGGACAAGACCTGGCGCACCCCCACGGCCGCCCGGCAGCTCGTGGACGCCCAGATGGCCGGTGCCAGCGACGGCAACCGCGCCCGGGTCCAGCTCGGCGGGGAGATCCCCCGAGACCAGCGCTCGGTGCGCTGATACACCTGTGGGGCCCGGCCGGGAACTCTCGGCCGGGCCCTAGGGTTTTCCGCAGGTGAGGCGATCGATGGAGAGCGGGCGAGAGTGAATCAGGTGCTGGTGTGGATCGCGGGGGTCGCGGTCATGCTCGGGGTGGGTCTGGCGGCGACCTACCTCATGCTGCTGGGGGTGGCGTGGCTGTTCCTGCGGCCCTTCGTCTCCGTGCTGGAGGTGCTGTCCTGCGGTCTTTGAAAAGATTTTAAAATCCCTCTTCCTATCCGGTGCCCCACCCGCTAAAGTGGGTCTTACCCAAGAAACCTACCGAACGCGAGGGTGATCGCATGAAGGTCAAGGACCTCAAGCCCGGCCAGCCCTACTTCTACGAGACCAGCAGCATCCACATGCGGCTCGATGGCGACGGCGCGGTCTTCGTGCTCAGCACCCAGACCTGGCGGGAGGGCAGCGTCCGCCGCAGCGAGCCGCTGTTCGTCCGGCACGACAGCGGCACCCGCAAGGGCCGCCTCCAGCGCACCGGCATCCTGGTGGTGCGGGCGCGCTACGGCATGACCGAGGAGCAGCGCCAGATCCTCGCCAAGGTCACCTTCCAGCAGGTCGAGGCGGCCGGGATGAGTCTGCCCGCCCACATCGAGACGGCGCTGGGAATGGACTCCGACGCCCTCGGCACCGTCAGGTTCCAGGTGGACGTCGTCCAGTCGCGCTACATCATCGGCGAGTGGGACGAGACCGTGGCCGCGCGCAAGGCCGAGCAGCAGGCTCGCCTGGAGGACGACCGCCAGCGCAGGCTGCGCGGTGAGCTGCGGATCGAGCGCTGGGAGGTCGTGACCGAGTTCCTGGAGGAGGCCACCGGCAGCCGGTACCGCCTCAGCGAGGTCGGCGAGGGCGAGCACAAGGAGTTCAAGCTGACCGACATGGAGGAGCTGGTCCGGCTCGCCAAGATCGGTCGGCTCGCCGAGGAGTCGGACTGGCCGAAGATCACCGGTACCCGGGGCGAGCGGAGCTGACCCCGCCCCGTGCATGATGTGGAGCGCCCTCAGGAGACCCTGGGGGCGCTTCTACGCGTCTGGGGGTACACCGATGGGCCGATGCCACTGCGGGGCCGTCTGGGGCGGCCTGAGGGCCGCGCACTGCGCCGTGGAGGGCTGCCACCGCACCTTCGGCGGGATCAGCGCCTTCGACGCCCACAAGCCTGGCGTCTGCCGCGATCCGGCCGACTGTGGCATGGTCGTTGTCCGAATATCGGGCAACAGCGAGATCTGGGGCCGCCCCTCCGACCGGACGTGGTGGAAGGCCCTGGAAGAGGAGCGGCTCCATGGCCGAGTGCCAGAATGATCTTCACAGCCTCTACGGCCCCAACTGCCCCGGCTGTAATCCCGAGGGCTACCGGGCCCTGCTGAAGGTGGCCCCCGAGGGAGTCGAGGAGCCATCGGAGCAGAAGCCCCAGGAGAGCGACTCCACCGAGCGGTTCGGAGGCTACTCGGACACCTACTGACCTGGGCGTTTATAGCCATTCCAAAGAAAGTCGGGGAACGCTGTTGATTCCCCGACTTTCCCATGAGAGGATCAGCTTGTCGTCGAGAGGTCCGGGAGGAGTTCAATGGACATGAAGCCGTACGTCGAGGCGGTTTGGAGCTGGTTCTTGTCGGAGGCCACGGTGCCGCGCTGGTACGGCATGGATCGTGGGAAGGCCGACGCGGTCCGCCTGCACATGCAGGAGTGCGGCATCGACCTCACCGCGTCCAACCCGCCGGAGCTGGGCACCTTCGAGCAATTCCAGGGCACCTTCGCCGACAACCACACCAGCCGGGGGCTGGTGGCCGACTGGTGGCGCTGCGAGTGCGGTCGCTACAAGGGCAACGACGCTCCCACGCTGGTGATCAGCGGCGACATCTCCGTCACCGAGATCGTCACCGGCGTGATCCGGCACGGTGAGATGAAGCAGGTGGACTCGGATGGAGCGTGAGGTCACCGACGTGACCGTGCGCTCGCTGTGCGGGCTGCTGACCACGGCGGCCCGCCACATGTCGAGCGACGCGAACAACTCGTCCATCGACCCGGACAAGAAGGTGTTCCTGCGGGCGTGGGAGGCCCTGCTCCGGGCGATGGCCGAGTGGATGTTCCTCCAGCTTCACGCCGGGATCCTCACGCCCGCCCAGATCGTCGGAGTGGCGGAGTTCCAGCTCGACGTGGCCAGGGAGTACCTGGCGCACCGGCGGGCCGCCGAGTCCGCCGCCTGACGTAGGACGAACGTCCTGGCCACGTGCCAGGAAACCCCCAAGCAGGACCCAAGAGATCGGAGCACGGATGAGCGAGGAGATCGTCGAGCCGCAGGACGGGTCGCAGGACGAGCCGCAGAAGCGGATCTACTGGACGCGGGTCTTCAAGGAGGTCACGATCACCCCGCCGCTGGCGGCGGAGTGGCTCGGGGTTAACTACAAGAACCGGCCGGAGAAGAAGGGCGGCACCGCCGCCTACAGCCGGGACGTCGAGAACGAGAAGTGGGTCGTCACCGGCGACACCATCAAGTTCGACTGGTTCGGCAACCTGATCGACGGTCAGCACCGCCTCAAGGCCGTTCTGGCGGCGGACAGGCCGCTGACGACGTACGTGATCTGGGGCGTGGACCCGATCGCCCAGAAGCGTACCGACTCGGGCCTGAGCCGGTCGTTCCGCGATCAGCTCGCCCTGGACGGCGTCAAGCACTCCGGCCCGCTGGCGACCGCCGCTCGCCGGGTCACCATGTGGAACCCGCCCTTCAACGAGCGGGTGAACTTCGGGCACTCCAAGGTCACCAAGCCCGAGCTGGAGGAGACGCTGGCGCGTCACCCCGAGCTGTTCCACTGCGTGGAGTTCGTCGAGAAGATCGACATCGACCTGGACATGTCGCCGAGCATGTTGGCCTTCCTGTATTGGGTCTTCATGCACGCCAACCCCGACGCCGCCGCCGAGTTCATCACCAGGCTGGCCATCGGCAACGTCGAGGAGGGCGACCCGATCCGGGCGCTGCGCATTTGGGTGCGCAAGCAGAAGGGCAGCAAGGCCCGCAACTTCGAGGGCACCGCCCTGTGGAAGGCGGCCATCACCTGGAACGCCTGGATGGGCGGCAGGACGCTGAGCAAGATCCAGGTCACCAAGGGCGGGATGAAGCAGGACGCCTTCCCCCGCCTGCGGGTGCGGCGGTCGGGGCCCAACGGCCCCTCCGCCGACGACGAGGAGTGACCGACCGCTGTAATTGGCCGGGCGTACCGGGGGCTGTGCTGCCCCGGTGCGCCCGGCTTCGTCGTGAGGCCTCGAATTTTCCCCAGCTTTCTTGGTAGATCTGCTTCTGTTCCCCAGAAACCTGGGGTATGGTGGTACCACCGAGAGAGGGAGGGTCATGAAGACCAAGGATCAGCTCTTCGAGTCCGTTCGCCAGTGCGCCGAGGTCCTGGACACCAAGGTGGCGGGGTGGGCCTTCCGGGTCCCCTTGAGCGAGGTGGACGTGAGCCGGACCGAGCGCAGCCCGCTGGCCTTCGTCATCGGGATGAGCTGGGACGACAAGATCACGGCCGCCAGCGCGATGGGGATGGGGGCCTTCACCCTCTACTCGGCCGAGGCGGAGATCCTCAACCGCGCCTGGCAGGCCGAGATCGCCACCCGTCGCAGCGCCCTCGCCAAGGCGAGCTGAGACCAGACCTTCCGATCTGGCCGGTGCCCTCCCCGGGGGCGGGCACCGGCCTCTCCCCCCAGAGAGGCAGTCATGGGAAGCCGCAACAAGAACAAATTCATGTTCGAGGTGCTGGACGAAGCCGAGCGGCAGGGACTGGTGGTGGCCCACCAGGGCGACACCTACGTGGTCTCGCCGAGCGGCCGGGTCCTGCGCAAGCTGAACGCCGGAGAGACCCCCGGCAAGGACGAGAGGGCCAAGAAGGTCAGGGACCGCTCGCTGGTCGCCAACCCCGTCTCCGGTGAGTTCGCCTACATCGCCACCGGCCCCAGCGACCGCAGGGCGGTGCTGAACGTGATCTCGCTGCTGCGGCACTCGCTGAACTTCGTCTGGAACGGCCGGGGCACCTCTCGCGAGCACTGAGGAGATGAGAGGGTTTCCAGGGCCGCTCCTGCCGAGCGGCCCACCCTCTCTTCCCCGTACCCCCATCGACTCCCAGGGAGCGAAGTGATAGATCTGCACGGCCTGCGGGCGCGTGTCGTCCAGAACGATCCGGTCGTCCTGACCAGCAGCGAGGGCAAGGAGATCCTCGCGGAGCTGGAGGCGTCCCGGATGGTGGTGGAGCTTCCTTTGGACGGCGTGTGTACCTGGCCGATGACGGCTCAGCGCGAGATGGTCATGGTCTTGCTGCTCAGCCTGGCCAGCCACGCGGCTGGAGAGACCGAGGCCCGGATGGTGGCCGACGTGGTGGTGCAGGAGCTGGCGGGGCTGGCTCGGACGCAGGTGAGGTCAGGATGAAGACGACGATCTTGGAAGGACAGCCGATGACCACGCTCATGATGGACGCGCAGGACGCGCTGAAGGACGCCAACGAGTCCCCGCCGGTGCCCGTGGGGACCTTCGAGTACGCCTGCGAGGTGGACGACGAGACGCTGTGCGTCCACCAGGTGCATGAGGTCGACTACACGCGCGGCGGGCTGTGCCTGCCGGTCCTGCTGGTGTTCGGGCAGATCGCTTTCGAGGAGATGATCGCCATCGCCCGGTACTACGGCGATCAGGAGGGCAATGAGCCCGACGACGCCATGTTCTACGAGGGCGACGCCCGCCTGGACGCCGAGGTGATCCGCACCGTGCTGAGCCGGGTGAGCTACGACCGGGTGAAGTACGTCGAGCTGCCCGAGGGCGAGGGCTCCTTCACCCTGGACTGGGAGGCCGGTATCACGCCGGTGACTGTCTGGGAGCTGTAGTGGCCAAGCACCACGACAAGGACAAGGGCAAGAAGGGCGGCAAGCACGAGAGGGGGGCCAAGCGGTACGGCAAGCACCGCAGCGACCGGCCCGCCGACGAGCACACCGACAGCTCCAAGTGCCGTCATCCCCGGGCGACCAAGACCAGATCGGCCGCTGGTAAGGGCGGGTACGACCATTCTTGCCCGGCCTGCGGTACCACTTGGTGGTCGGAGAACTAGCACTTCCCCAGAGAACTGGGGTAGGGTGTCTGCATCAGGAGGGATGGGGTGCCCCCGTACCCAAAGGATCTCCTGAAGGACTGCCCGGCATCCGACTGGTCCCCCTGAAGATGCCGGGCAGTCGCATGCCCGTCCTACCTCATGCGAGTCTGAATCCCCTCATCTCGACGTCGAGAGGCTGGCAATGTACGAGGAGATCTCCTCCGAGGATCTGGTGCGGCACTACTCCTACCTGCGGGGGTCCCGCGCCGACCCCGCCCCCTGGAGCCTTGACGGCGGGGCGTCCACGTCCCCCCTCCAGGCGCTCACGCCCGAGCGCCTGGAGATCCTGGACTCCCGCAGTCGGCCGGTGGAGTCCCGCACCGGCCGTACCCGCACCGGCCGCCGCCGCACGTCGGTTCTGCTGGCGGTCATGGTGCTGATGGCGGCGATGGCGCTGGTTCTGGCCCTCTGAGGCCTGCGGGCATGACAGAATCGCTGACGCGAACCCTGCCATGGGGCCGCCCCCTGAAGAGGGCCTTGGTGCTTTGGAGCAAGCATCGGGGCCCTTTTCTCATGAGATTTTAAAATCCCCTTGTGTTCCTCAGGAACGTCATGAAAGACTGGGAGCACCCGAGAGAGAGGACCCCCATGGCCGACTACGAGAGCCCCGAGGCCCGCGTCAAGGCCGCCGACAAGCGCTTCCAGGAGCAGCAGATGGCCAACCTCAGGGCGCTGGTGGAGGCGATCAGGAAGGCGGTGCCCCGGGTCTCCCAGCGCGGCACCGACGCGCTGATCGAGGCCGCCGTGCAGTTCTCCAACGCCGAGATGGCCCGCTGGGGCGACCGCGAGGCCGAGTGGGACATGGCCTACGGCCAGGACGCGATCTGATCCGTCCAAGAACGGCCCTGGGACCTCCCGGGGCCGTTCTTGCTGTGCGGGGTCGGCCAAGGTCCCCGAAGAGGTGAGCAGTCCAGAGGAGGTCCGCCGTGCCCATTCCGCCCAGCGTGTCCACGCGTATCGTGCGCGGCACCTACGTTGACGGCGCGGGGAACCCTCAGCGCGGCGTGCTCACCTTCCGGGTGGACCAGCCCCTGATCGCCGCGCTGGAGGAGTGGGGCGTGGTGCCCACGCCGGTCCAGGCCACGCTGAACGCCTCGGGGGCCTTCAGCATCACGCTGATGGCCTCCTCCGACATCGACCTGTTCCCCTCGGGCTTCCGCTACCTGGTGCAGGAGCGGTTCCTGAACGGCTACGTGCGGACCTACTCGGTGGAGGTCCCCGCCGACGCCGACCCGCTCGACCTGCCGACGGCCAGCCAGTATGACCCGGGCGACACCGGCCTGGCGGTGGTGCGCTCGGTCAACGGCCGCACGGGCATCGTCTCCATCACCGCCGCCGACCTCGCGGTGATCCCCCTGTCGCAGAAGGGGGCCGCCCTCGGCGTGCCCTCGCTGGACTCCACCGGCAAGATCCCCGTCTCCCAGCTCCCCGCCGGGACGAGCGGGGTAACGACGGTGGACGGCCGCAGCGGCGTGGTGACCCTGACCGACCTGTACGCGGCCCTGGGACACTCGCATGCCTACCCGGTCACCTCGGTCAACGGCGACACCGGGGTGGTCGTTTTGGGGGCGGCCGACGTCGGAGCGGTCTCCACGGCCCTCCTGGCGGCCAGCAGCGGCGTGGCCACCCTGGACTCCACCGGCAAGCTGATGGGCTCTCAGGTGCCCGCTGTGGCCCTCACGACGGTGTTCGACGTCGTCAGCCAGGCGGCCATGCTCGCCCTGTCCGGTGCCCAGCCGGGCGACCTGGCCCGTCGCACTGATCTGAGCAAGACCTTCGTCCTGACCGCCAACGACTACGCGGTGCTGGCCAACTGGAAGGAGCTGCTCACCCCGGCCGACGCGGTGGCGAGCGTGAACGGGCAGACCGGGATCGTCAGCCTGGATCCCGAGGACGTGGACGCCGTCGCCCTGGACGCCGTCGGTGCGCCGGGCGGAGTCGCTGAGCTGGACGGCGGCGGCCTGGTGCCGGTGGCCCAGATCCCCGCCCTGCCCGCCAGCAAGATCGCTTCGGGGCTGGTCGACTTCTTGCGGCTGCCGACCGGCACGACCTCCACCACGGTGGCGATCGGCGACCACGTGCACGGCTACATCCCCACCTCCCAGCGCGGCGCGGCCAGCGGGGTGGCCTCTCTGGACGCCTCCACCCTGGTCCCGGTGGCGCAGATCCCCGGCCTGGCCGCCGCGAAGATCGTCTCGGGGGCCCTCGACATCGCCCGGGTCCCCACCGGCACCAGCGGCACCACGGTGGCCTTGGGCAACCATGACCACAGCGCCGCCTATGTGGCCCAGGCCAGTGTGAGCGCCGCCTCGGGCGTGGCTCCGCTGGATTCGGGCAGCCGGGTGCCGCTGGCCAACCTGCCGCAGTTCCTGATGCGGGGCGTGACGCTGGCCGAGGCCGCCGCGCTGCCCGCTGGCATGCCGCAGGGCACCATGGTGTTGCGCTACACCGAGGACGCGGGGGTGTGGACCTCGGTCGTCCTGGAGGGCGTGTACGACGGCACTCAGGTGGTCTCGGTGACCCTGGGCGAGTGAGCCTGATCTGCATCTTTTAAAAATCTCTCTTTCGGGCTTGCGTTCCCTAGGAACGCCATGAAAGACTGGGGTCACCCGAGAGAGAGAAGGACCCCGATGCGGACCGACCTCCACGCACTGGCCAGCAACATCGACAACGAGATCGTCGAGTACACCCGCCTGTTCGCCAGCGAGCACCTGAAGCGGGACATCGCCTACCGGGCCCGCCAGCGCGACGAGGACCTGATCGCGGAGCTGTCGTCCAAGATCGAGGGCGTGCGGACGATCCTGAGCAAGCTGGAGGGCGTCTACCGGCTCTACAACTGGAACCGGGCCTACATCGTCCCCCGTGGCCACGTGCACCACAACCGCCAGTGCCACACCCTGTACGCCGACACCGAGATCTACCCGGTGCCCGAGTGCTCGGGCCTCACCGAGGACGAGATCGTGAACATGGCCGCCGACCGGGCCTGCACCGTCTGCTACCCCTCGGCCCCGGTCGAGGAGCGCTCGGCCCTGATGGCTCCCGGCGAGGAGGAGCGGCTCCAGGTCAAGGCCGAGAAGCTGACCAAGGCGCAGGAGAAGAAGGCCAAGGAGGTGCGGGTGTCGACCAGCCCCTCCACCGAGCGGATCTTCGGCTCGGTGCGCTCGGCCAAGACCGAGGCCAGCGACGAGATCTTCTGGGCCCTGTACAGCATGGTCTACCGGGATGTCCCGGTCGGCGACGTGCGCACCCGGGTGGACACCTTCTGGACCATCGCCACGGCCGTGGCCGCGCACCGCGACAGCGAGGCCGCCAACGTGGACGAGCTGACGAACGAGCTGATCGACAAGGTGCACGCGAAGTTCGTCCGCGAGGGCAAGAAGACGGCGGACAAGTGGGGCATGACGACCAACGAGTTCTGCGCCAAGGCCCAGAGCGCGGTGGACGACCTCAAGGCCGCCTGACTGAACCGATCGAGGGGCGGGCTTCGGCCCGCCCCTCTCCCCCTGGAGGAACCATGGACCTGATCAACGTGGGCGCGTACGTGAACGGTGAGCGCCCCCCGACCAAGAAGTCCCTGCGCGAGGCGCTCGCCAGCGACCCGGCCTCGGTGCTCTTCGAGACCACCTCGCTCTTCGAGGCCGACCGCACCATCCGGGGCGGCGAGCTGGCCGAGGTGTTGGCCGACGGCTCCAAGCTCGTCGTGGTGGGGCCCGACCCCGAGACCAGCCGCAGGTGGTACGCCAACGTCGAGCTGGACCGCAACAGCGCCGTCGTCGTCAAGTAACGACCCTAGGAGGGATCATGGCCGGTTATTTCAGCGGCAGCGACAGCCTGCTCTGGATGCCCAGCAGCGGCGGCCTGAACGTGCTGCTGCGCCGCCGCAACCGCCAGAGCTTCCGGGACCGCCTTCTGGCGCTCGGCGGCCGGTGGGAGGCGCGTCAGGGCGGCATCTACGGCCTGAGGGTCGAGGACGCCGAGACGGTGCGGGAGATCATCGCGCAGGAGTACCCCGAGTGGAGCGTGGAGACCTCTGACGAGCGGCCGGTGCAGAAGCGCCCCGGCGACCGCGTCAGGTGGACCTTCGAGGACATCCATGGGGGCCACGGCAGGGCTCACCACGGCTACGTGCGCCGGGCTCAGCTCTTCTCCACCAGCGCGAACACGATCAGCGACAAGAACGGTGACCGTAAGAGGATCTACTACCTGCACGCCGATCTGCCCGGCGTCCGCAAGAGCATGCACGGGGTCGCCGCTCAGGCCGACAGCCAGGAGGCCGTCGAGAAGCTCGCCGAGGAGGTCTTGGCGAAGTTCCTGGACAGCATTGGTGCGGCGTTCAAGGACGAGGAGGAGTGACATGTTCGTGATGGTGAAGGTCACCGAGGACGGCGACGGCCACAACGAGAGCGAGGAGGTGCTGTTCGGCGGTGGGCCCGAGGGGATCATGGACTTCGCGCAGGACGTCCTGAACAGCAACAAGACCGAGTCCTGGGTGAGCTACCAGGTGCGCGGGATCGAGGAGCTGACCCCGGCGAAGGCGATGAACCTCGCCGACTTCCTGCGGGTCGCCGGGATCAATCTCTCGTAGCGCTTGCGTTCCCCAGAAACCTTATGAAAGACTGGGGGCACCCGAGAGAGAGGACCTGGAGATGCCGAAGCGCCGGTACACCAAGGAGCTGCTCAAGGCTCAGGCCGAGGGCCGGACGATCGTGACGGCCAGCGGGGTGATGTACTACCCCGGCTCGCCGAGCCACGAGTGGCCGGTGGTGTACCGGCCGCGCTACACCACCGACTCCCGCCCGTGGCTGGCGGTCATGCACGACGGCAGCCTTCCCGCCGACGGCAGCGGGATCCGCTACTCCGGCCGCGAGTGCACGGTGGAGAGCCGCTTCGTGATCGTCCCGCAGAAGCCGGGATGCTTCCTGGTGCGCGACCTGGTGCACGACTCCGACGCCACGGTCTTCGTCGGCGACGGCGTCTCCTCCGCCTACCGCAAGGCCGAGCTGTACATCATCAACCTCAACCGCAACGACCGCCGCCCGCTGATGGGCCTGCCCCAGGAGAGCGCCGCGTGAAGAGCCGTGAGGAGCGCACGGCCCGCTCGGACCACTTCGACTGGACCGAGGACGCCACCGGCACCCGGTGGAGTGGCAGCCGCAACTGCCTGACGGTCATGAGGATCACCTACATGCCGCTGCGCGAGGACGAGGACGGCAGGCCGTACGAGCTGTCCTCCAGCCTGGTGGGGATGGGCGGCTTCACCCAGGGGTTCTCGACCCTGGAGAAGGCCAAGGCAGCGGCGGACGCCCGCTGGAAGAGCTGGGTCCACCAGATGGGCCTCAAGATCGGCAAAGAGTGGTGGAAGGAGAGCCATGTCTGAGGACCTGCGCGAGATCGCCGAGGATCTGGGCGGCCTGCTGGACCAGATGCAGGCGGCGCGGTACCACGAGCTGGAGGGGTTCCTCAAGAGCCCCCAGGGGGCGCAGGCCGTCCGGGACAAGATGCTGGAGCGGATCCGCCGCCAGATGGCGGCCACCGGGGTGGTTGAGAACATCGAGTGGCGGGCCGAGGACGACGGCACGCTCACGCTCACCCTGGAGACGGCGGCCCTGCTGCTGGAACTGATCCAGGGCGAGGGCGGCTCGCAGCCCTCGCGCAGGGAGCTGCGGCGTCCGTGGAAGGACATCTACAACGGCGTGCTGCTGGCCGTGGGGCGAGACCAGGGCGTCTTCGGCTAGCCGGAGTACCTGGAGTACCCCTGAGCCCTGAAAGGCCCTCAGAGACGCGCACAGGCGCTCTCTGGGGGCCTTCGGCATGCGAGCCGAGACCGAACCGTAAGCCTGGGGTGCCGTATCCGCGTTCGGGTGGGGTACACCGGTCAGGACGAAGGAGGCTCCATGATCCTGCTCATCGTGCTCATGCTGGTGATCGCGCTCATCCTGGCGCTGGTGGACGGCTGGGTGCCCACCCGCCCCTCGTGGCTGCTGAACCTGGCCGTCATCCTGGCGGTGCTGGCGGTCCTGCTCATGATCTTCACCGGGGAGAGCACCCTCACTCTCGACACCTGAGTTCTACCAAGAAAACTGGGGAATATGTTACGGTGGTACCTCACCCGAGAGAGGACCGCCGATGGATCCCCACCGTCATCTGGAGCCGATCCGCAAGCTCGATGAGCTGCACGACTACACGAGCTGCCGGTACGACGAGCCCGCCTTCCAGGTCACCTACCAGATCCGCGAGATGCTGGCCTGGGTCACCCACCACGACCGGGTGATGTGGGCCGTCCGGACCAAGGACGGCCGCGTCATCGTGGTGATGCAGCAGCGCCACGATGGCAACCGCGCCAAGGTCGCCACCGAGATCGAGCTGATCAACGCCCCGTTCCCCTCCTCGGCCGTCGTCGGCCTGCGCGAGGAGGTCGAGATGTTCCAGTACGTGCTGGACATCGTGGCCAAGACCGGCTCGCTGTGAACCGGCTGACGCCGGAGAGCTTCCCGCTGGCCCTGCACGCCTCGCTGGTGCCGCTGCTGAGCTACGCCCCGGCCCTTTTCGCCGAGTGCACGCAGCGGGCCGACGCCTGCGACCTGGAGGGTCAGGAGCTGCGCTGGCTGGTGGCCGAGGGCGGCGTGCAGGCCGTCACGGTGTGCACGCTGCTGGACGACGCGATCTCGCTGACCCCGCTGGACCCCACCCAGCGCCTGCACCACGCCCACGTGACCAAGCAGGTGCACCTGACCCGGCGGTACGTGGAGCGCGGCTGGCGGGACGGCCTGTACGTGCCCTGGCGGATCATCCACGACCGCAGCTTCTACACCAACAAGACCCACATGGCCCCGGTGGAGCGCAGCAAGCGCGAGCCCTACCTGCTGCGCGGCGGGGTCCCCGCGTGCAAGGGCTACATCCGCTCCCCCGGCGACGTGACCGAGGAGCGCTTCGAGATCACCTGCAAGGCCTGCTTGCGGTTGCAGGACGAGTTCCCGGGCTTGTACAAGATGGCCGAGCCGGGAGGTTTTTAAATGTCTCATGATGAGTTCCGCAGGACCGAGGCGATCCCTTCGATGATCGAGTGGTACGCCGAGCGGATCTCCGATCTGGAGTCTGACGCCGACGTCCTGACGGGGTCGGCCTTCACCCATCGCCTCGGCCTGCTGCTGCGGGGCGAGGCGGCGGTGCACCGCCAGATGCACGAGTGGGCCCTGCGCACGCTGCTGCTCCCCTGCCCCACCGAGAAGGAGGACCAGACCGGCTTCGCGCTGTGGATCACCTGCCTGCGGGTGCTGAGACGGCACGTGGCGGTGTGGGGCTGGCGGGAGGACTACGAGATGGAGCTGTGGCGTCCCGTCGTCCCAGGGCAGCAGGAGGCTGACGAGGTCGTATTCACCGAGGAGGAGAATGCCCTTGCCGTGGGGCTTCCCGGCTGGACGGAGGAGTGAGGATGCGGGGCTTGCCCGAGATGGACGAGAGCCGGTGCTTCGTGCAGTGGCCGATCGACTACGAGACCACCGGCGAGGGCGGCATGGCCGTCTTCCTGGTGGTGCCCGAGGACGGGTGGTCGCAGTGCTCGGTCGTGATGCCCACCATGGAGTGCGATGACGTGCTGGTGAACGGGCGCGAGCTGGAGGAGGCGATCTTCCCCGGCTCCAACCGCTACCGGTGGTACGACAGCGGGGACCAGGTCGTCGACCTCACCTCGGTGCGGCTGGCGGCCTGCGTCTGCCTGGGCACCACCGGCGGTGCCTACCGCGACGAGGAGAAGGGGTACTTCCAGGCTCAGGTCAGCGACCTGACGGCGGCCGGGAAGTGGATCTACAACCTGATGCGTCAGCTCTACGGGCGCGACCCCGAGTTGCTGACCTTCCTGGACACCTGAGGAGAGCCATGGACGCGTGGACGGTGAGCGCCGCCAACGAGGAGCTGCGCATAGGCCACCGGGTCGCCTATGCCGGGCTCGCGGTGGGACGTAACCGCAGGCCGACCATCAACGTGGGCGAGATCGACATGATCGACCGGGCCAATGACAAGGTCCGGGTGGTGCGCGGGCTCCAGAGCGGCAACGACATCTTCGACACCGATCCTCAGCGGGTCTGGGTGGCCACCTCGAAAGTCGTGCGGGCCTACCCGACAAAGATTCATTAGATTCCTGGGGAATGCATCTGTCGTTCCCCAGGTTTCTGGGGTATGGTTAGGGCACACCGAGAGAGAGGCACCACCGTGAACCTGACCCTGGACCTGAGCCCCGAGGCCGTCGCCAGCGCAGCCACCACCGCCCCCGCCCCCAGGATCACCTGGCGCAAGATCGGTGAGTGCCACTACGAGGCCACCGTGGACGGGGCCCGGTACCGCCTCTACAAGACCGGCGGCTCGTGGTACGCCCACAAGTTCAACAAGGCTCACGCCGCCTCGAACGTCCTGGCCCGCCAGGACATGGCCATCCCCCTGCGGAGCGAGTGGGAGGTCGTCCGGCCGGACTCCAGCTTCCTGAGCTTCGGCCGCACGCTCAAGGCGGCCAAGGCCAACGCGGCGCTGTTTCTGGTGCGCGGCATCGGCTCCGAGTCGGTGCTCTGGGAGGATTGACTCTTCATAAGTAACCTGGGGAACCGTCTTGCGGTTCCCCAGGTTACTTGGGTACGATCAGGGCATGCCGAGCGAGGGAGCCACCATGAAGTTCACCCGCAAGCAGTTCCGGGCCCTGGAATCGGGAGCCGACTCCTGGGACGGCAGCATCGCGAACGCGGACATGCGGGTCTGCCGCCACCTGGTCCACAGGGGCCTGATGGAGTCGACCGCCAGCGGCCTGAAGATCACCGTCGCCGGGCTCGCCGCCATCGGCCGCATGCGCCAGGGAGCCTGATCATGAGCGCCAACCTCGACACCGAGGACGACGAGGAGGACACGTGAACGGCAAGAAGCAGTGGGGCGTGCTTGAGGTCCAGCCCGAGTTGAGCTGGGACGACCTCAAGAACACCGCCTACATCCCGCACGAGCTGCACAAGCTCCAGGGCCGGGTCTCCAGCCGCCACGCCGACTTCACGGCGATCGTCGAGGACCGGCTGATCGAGACCGTGACTGGTACGGCGTTCGTCAAGTACGCCGACACCTTCGAGCTGCGGAACACGAGCCTGTACAGCTCCTACGGCGGCCTGCGCTCGATCACCTCCTACGCGGGGGCGGTCGACGAGCTGATCCAGACTTTCCCCGAGCACGTGTTCAGCGGGTCGATGAGGCTGTATCGCACCGAGTGCGAGGACCTCCCTTCGGTGAAGGTCGAGGTCGAGGACAACAAGATCACGGTGCTGGAGTCCTACACCGACTGGCGGGTGCTGAGCGGCCCCGTGAAGGCTCAGATCGACCGCTGGAAGGCCGGGGACGGCTGGTCCAAGGTTCAGGCGCACCAGCGGCTCGGCGAGGCCGTGGAGCTGTTGCACCTGATGATCGGCCGCCGGGAGATCGAGGCGGCGATGCACGAGCACGAGCCGAACGCCTGCCCGCAAGGCTGCCTGCACGCTCAGGTGCTCGACTTTCTGCGGGACGAGGGCGTGCTCAAGGACGAGCCCGGCCATGCCCGCGCCCAGCGGATGCACCGCGAGGAGACCAGTAGGTGGTGACCCGCAGGGCCCGCCGGGAGACATGATCCATCCGAAGGGAGCGTCGAGATGAGCAAGAGCAAGTTCACCGTCGCGCAGGTCCGCGAGGCGCTGGAGGCGGTCGTGGCCCAGAGCCCTGACCGTGTCGACCGCCGGAGCGAGTCCGACGAGCTGTCCTGCCGCTACACCGAGCACGGCAAGTGCTCTTGCCTGGCGGCCGAGGTGATGCACCGGCTGGGCTTCTCCCTGCACCGGCTCAAGACCATGGACCGGGCGGCGGGCGGTACTCCCATCTCCCTGCGCAGCTCGGGCCTGAGTTACAAGTTCACGCCGCTGGCCTTCGAGATGCTGTGCCACATCCAGCAGCGCAACGACACCGGCCACCGGTGGGACCAGATCCTGCGGGACACCCTGTCCTTCGACAACTGCCACACGATGTGGGAGCGGCACCGCCAGGCGCAGCGGCCCTGGCTGGCCGAGACCGAGCCGCTGAAGTAGGAGAGCAGTGAGCCACAGCATGTGGGTGGTGGGCTTCGTCCCGCCGGACGAGAAGTGGCAGCAGATGGCCGACATCTTCTTCGCCTGCCGCAAGGCCAAGGTGGACATCCCTCAGGAGGTGGAGAGCTTCTTCGACGAGGGCGAGCCCGACCCGCTCGGGCAGGAGGTCCCGCTGGGGTCCAAGGTCCGCGAGTACAAGGCGGACATGCACCTGGGGCTGGAGATCGACGTCGCGGACATCCCGCGCAAATGCAAGACCATCCGCTTCTACAACAGCTACTGAAGGGAGGGTCCGCATGACGAACGAGGGCGAGCTGACCGGCAAGGACCTGCGGAGGCTGATGGAGCTGGACCGGTCGGCCACCGATGCGCCGTGGCACTCCGAGGAGACCGCTCTGACCTGGACTCTGCACGGCGGCGGTGGTGGCTTCCTCCAGATCCTCAAGGCCCCCAAGGACAGCCGGGGGCTGTTCGCCGACTACTGGCCGACCAAGCCCGACGGCATGCTGATCGTGGAGCTGCGCAACCTGCTGCCCAAGATCGTGCGCACCGTCGCCAGGCTGAGGGATCTGGAGGCCACCTGTACGTGCGGGGGCTCGGCTCCCATGGACTACGAGGGCCCTCAGCCCGACTGTGCGGTCCACGGGGCGGTGCGGGGGCTCCAGGAGGCGCAGAGGGAGATCGAGGCCCTCAGGACGGCTCTGAGGGCCATGGAGGCATGGATGGAGAGCAAGCCCCGCCTCTCCCCGGCCGACTATCACCTGGCCGAGGATCACGGTTGGGTCGATGACGGTTTCGGGAACCGCTGGTCGCGCTGCAAGAAGGCTTGCGAGCTGGAGGTCGTTCGCCCCGGTCAGGCGCAGTGCCGCTGCGAGGCTGGCGAGTGAGCGGGCGCGAGCCGCCCCCGAGCCGGGGCATGTGCGGGGCCCAGCACCCTGATCACCCCGAGGTGCATTGTGAGCGGATCATCTGCGTGGAGTACCACCGCAGCGGCACGCTCATCTGGACCGAGGGCGCGCAGTCGATGCCGCCCAAGACCGGCAGCACCGAGGTGCTGTTGGGCATCGCCCGCCGGACCCGCGCCAGGGCGCGCAGCACCGACCCCGACACCAGCTATCAGGCTGCGGTCTCGGTCGGCGACTTGACCCAGACCCAGGCGCGGATCTACGAGCTGCTGCTGGAGGCCGCCCGTACCGACGAGGAGATCTACGAGCGGATGGTGGAGCGCTACGGCGAGACCTCCACCAGCCTCTCGGGTGCGCGCACCCGCCGGGCCGAGCTGGTGGCGATGGGACTGGCTCGCGACGCCGGGGGCCGTGACAGGACCAGGGCCGGAAGACTGACGATCATCTGGGAGGCGATCAGGCGATGAGGGAGTACAGCGAGCTGGTGGTGCGGGAGGAGGTGGACTCCTTCGCCTGCCCCGACACCCGCAATCTGACGATGTACGACGGCAGCCGCTGGTACGTGCGGCTGCGCTGGGGCTACGCCCGGCTGGGGCGTGACGACAGGCACGACAACGAGTGCTCGGGCATCAACATGAAGGACCTCGACTCCGACTCCGACGGCGTGTTCGCCGACCACCAGGAGTTCGAGCGGACGTTCATGAGGCTGGCTCAGGAGCACCCGGGCATGCACTCGCTGCTGTACGGCGTGTCCGAGGGTGAGGCCGCCGACAACCTGAAAGAGCTGATCAGCGCGGCCACCGAGGCGCGTGACTTCATGGACGACACGCTGGAGAACGAGCGCCGCCGTCGTAACGACGACTACGACTTCCACCGCATGCACGAGGCCGTGATCTCGCTCGACCTGGTTCTCAAGGAGTACGGCGTGAAGAGCAGGGGGTACTGATGGACAAGGTCAAGGAGGCCTGGTACGTGCAGCTCAAGGAGGCCGCCAAGGAGCTGGTGGATGAGCTGCACCGCTCCAGTGCCTGGCATCCCACCCGCACCACCGCCGCGATCGGCGGGGTCATACGGGCGCTGGACAAGCTCGATCCTCCGCCCGGCCCGCTGGAGATGGACGAGGAGGAGCTGCGCGAGAAGGGCATTTGGATCGCCTCCGACGAGCGGGTCTGGCATCTGGCCGACTCCGTCTACCGCGATCCTGACGGCTTCGAGTGGCGCTGGGCGGGCGGGTACGCGGGCACCGAGGACGGCGGCTGGGACCCGCTGATGTACACCAAGGGCGACCCGAGGTCCGAGCGGGCGCTGAGCGAGGTCATCGCGGAGCACGGCCGCCTCACCACGGCGTGCGAGGCGTACGAGTGGATCGGCCAGTCGTTGCAGCACTGCAACGATTGCGGTCAGCCCGCCTGGGAGCACCGTGGGGCCAAGGGCGCTCGTACCGATGCCCTGCCGTGGGGCTCCAAGCCCGTGCGCGAGCCCCTCAGGCCCTGGCTTGGGCTGATGGACGAGGCCCGCCAGATCTGGCTGGCCGGTGGCCATGTGGAGATCATCAGCGAGGACGACGAGCCGATGCTGAGGATGTGGTCGGCCGAGGAGTTGAATTCCTAGAGAATCTAGGGAATAGTAGGCCTCATACCCAAGAGATCTACGGAAAAGGGTGATGTATGACCATGAAGCAGGTGCGCATGGTGTGCCGGGGGAACCGGCCGCTGATGCTGCATAACGTGCAGCTCGCCAGTCCGATGAACGCCTACGCCAAGGAGCTGAAGCGGCTCAACGGCAAACGGGTCAAGGTCGACGAGGACCGTACCGCCATCGCGCGGGTGGAGTTCGAGGGCGGTCTCTACCTCAACGAGAGCGACGGCCCCTACATCCCCGGTGCGAACGTGCTGGCCTCGCTGATCGAGGGGGCCAAGGTCAAGCGCGCGGGCAAGAAGGTCGAGCGCGGCGTGCTCATCCAGAGCTTCGAGTGCCCCCTGATCTACGACGGCCCGCGCGACGTCGAGGGCCTGTGGGGCGGCGGCACCTCCAAGTACGTCGACATCCGGCCGGTGACCGTCCAGACCTCCAAGGTCGACCGGTGCCGCCCGATCTTCCACGAGTGGAAGATCGAGGTGGACCTGATCGTCGATGAGACCGCCCTGGACTACACCGAGTTCGTCGAGATCACCCAGCTCGCGGGCAAGATGGCGGGGCTCGGCGACTACCGCCGGGTCTACGGCCGCTACGACGTCACGCTGTCCGAGCTGTAGGGCCTTCAGGGCAAGGCGAGGCTAGTCATGGCGAGGCGAGGCTAGGCGTGGGCCGGTGACGGCGGGGGACTCACGGGACATCGTTCCGTGGATCCTCTGCTCTCCCCGGAGAGCGCATGGTGCGGTTAGGCGGGGTGAGGCGGGGTCCGGTCAGGCAGGACGAGGTGAGGCCGGGCAGGGCCCGGCAGGGCGAGGATCCGGAGACGGAGGAGGACCCTGGGATACGTCCCAGGTGCCTCTGCTCTCTCCGGAGGGCATGTGGCTTGACGAGGCCTGGCGAGGCGGGGTGAGGCCAGGCTAGGCAGGGTGAGGATCTAGAAGTGCAAGAAGACGCGTGGCGGGGTCCGGCGCGGCACGGTATGGCTAGGTCGGGCTAGGCCTGGCGAGGCAGGACAAGGATCCGGCGACGGAGGGTGAGTCAGGAGCCAAAGGCTCCTGAAGCGCCTGCTCTTTCCGGAGAGTGCGGGGCGAGGCCAGGCCTGGTTCGGCAAGGCAAGGCGCGGCTCGGCCTGGCTCGGCAAGGCAAGGCGCGGGATCCGAACACGGAGGAGGAGCCTGGGCATGTCCCAGGAGCCTCTGCCATCTTCGGGTGGCTCGCCAAGGTAAGGCGTGGCTGGGTAAGACGCGGCTTGGTCAGGCAAGGCAGGACAAGGTAAGGCGAGCCGTGGCTCGACGCGGTTGGGCGAGGCAAGGCCTGGTTCGGCAGGGCAGGGTTTTTAAATCTCCCCCAAGAGAGGACATCGCATGGAGAAGGATCTCTTCGAGCCCAAGGGCGACCGCGCGGAGTGGCGGATCGTCTACGACCGCCTGACGTCGCTGGAAATCGACGAGATGGTCACCTACCAGACGCTGAGCAGGCTGCTGGGGCGCTTGTTCACCCAGGACCGCCAGCCGCTCTACCGGGCGATGCAGGAGCTGGAGCGCAACGACAGCCGGACGCTGGCCAACGTGCGCGGCCGGGGGTACCGCGTGGTGCACCCCACCGAGCACGAGGGGCTGGCCAAGGGTCACGTGCGCAAGAGCCACCGCCAGCTCACCAAGGCCAAGGGCCGGGCCGCCAGTGCCGATCGCAGCGCGCTGACCCCCGAGGCGCGCAGGCGGCTGGACGCCCTGGAGATCAACCTCGGCCAGGTGCGCGAGGCCGTGGTCAAGCTCAACCGGAAGGTGAGCGAGCACGACGAGGCGCTGGAGAAGGTGCGCGCCAAGGCCCAGGCCGACCGCCGGGAGAGTCAGGAGGACGTCGCGTCCCTCTCGGAGCGGGTGGACACCCTCGCCGACCTGCTCGCGCGGCACGGAATCGGCAGGCCCGCCACCACCTGAGGTCCCGAGCGCCCCCAACACCCCGAACACCCCAAGGACGGAGTACCGACGATGGCCCAGGACGACGACAAGGCCCAGCGGATGATGATCTACGTGCCGGTGAACCTGGAGGTGACCTCCCTCGCCGAGACGATGGCCGACGCCACCTCCTACGCCACCCTGGTGGAGCTGGTGCACCACATGGACGAGGCGGTGGGCGAGTGGGCCTTCACCTTCAAGCTCGCCGAGATGGTGCTGGGCCTGCTCGCCCCGTACGCGCAAGAGATCCGGGACCCCGGCCTGGCCGCGCTGATCCGCGACCTGCGCGAGAGGCTGGAGCGGATCGGCCAGGAGCAGGACGCCGACGACGAGGACAGGAACCTCGCTCTGGAGTAATCTCCGCGTTCCGCATCCCATACCCCAGCTTTTGGGGGAAGATTCATCAGCAGTGACAGGAGTATACAGAGAGTAAGTAGAGATCACTCTCTGCCATAAAGTCGTCACCCGAGAGAGGGCGCACATCCCATGAGCCTGCACACCGAGGGGCTGGACCCTGAGTCTCCCACGCCCGCCGACCAGTACCGCGAGCGGGACTACTTCGCGGTGCTGACCGTGAACTACTACGTCCGGCTCAGCGAGTGGACCGAGTCGACCACCACCTCGGGGTACCGGGGCATCGTGGCGATCCCCGAGAGGGCCACGGCCTGGGAGAAGTACATCGCGGTGCTGGAGCACTGGAACCGCGTGCGGGAGCACAAGTCGCAGCCCCTGATCCCCTCCGAGCACCGGGTGGACTTCTTCCACATCGAGTTGAACGAGCCGCAGGGCCGATGACCGGTCCTGCCCCTGACATCGCCGACATCACCGCCGAGTGGGTGCTGAGCATCTGGGCGGTCAAGCCGGACCGGGCCGAGCGGCTGGCCCGGTACGCCCAGGAGCGCGAGCGCCATGGGCCCGAGGCTGCGCTGATGGAGATCGGGCTGAGCATCGACAGCAGGTCCAACTACGAGCGCTGGTACGTCTCGGCGCGCGAGCGGATGGGCCTGCCGCCGGTGAACCCCAAGCCCAGGACGGACTACTTCTGGCCCCACCGGTACACGCTGGGGCTGTGACCGAGCGAGGAGAGCGATGATCGACAGCAAGTACACCCGGGAGAACCCGGAGCGCTACGTGCGGCTGCACCGGCTGGACATGGTCCTGAAGGTGGCCTGGCTCCTGATCGTGCTGGGGATGGGCACCATGCTGGTCGCGGCCGACTTCAGCCGCACCGCCACGATCTGGGGTGCGATGGCCATGGGCATCGCGGTGATGAGCCTGGCCCAGGTCATCCGCGACCACCGGCACCACGTCCACTACCGGTGCCAGCCGCTGGTCGAGGACACCGAGCTGTGGCTCTCGCCCGAGCTGCGGGTCCGCTGGAACGCCGAGGCCGAGATGCAGACCCGCCGGGACGCTCAGCGCAAGACCGCCACGGACCAGGCGGACAGGGGCGGGGAGCTGTGAACGGGCTGCCGTCCAGGTTCGTCGATCTGCTGACCGTGCTGGTGTACGAGGGGTCCGGTGGTTACCAGGAGAAGAACTTCGACCGCCTGGTGAGGCTGGACTCCAAGGTCGTCGTGCGGGAGCCGGAGACCGGCACGCTCTACGTGGACGAGCAGTGGGTGTATTGGGTGAGCCCGGTCGCCGGTGGGGCCAAGCGGTTCGTCAGCGTCCCGCTGTCGCGGGTGTGGTCGGTCAACGTCTTCATGCCCACCGAGGAGGACCGCTCATGAGCAGGGGTGCTGAGGCCAGACTCTGCTACGGGTACGACCTGGGCGGCCCGGTCGGCGAGTGGCGGATGGCCGAGTATGACGAGGTGGAGTACGAGCTGAGGCTGCCCTGGCTCGACCAGAGCGACTACGCCGACGCCTTCGAGGACCAGGCCGCCGAGCGCCTGATGCTCACCCTGGGCGGCCTGACCAAGGATGAGCTGAACTGGTGGGACGGTCCCCTGGCCGGGCGCACGGTCCGGCACGAGCGGTACACCACCGTCCGCGAGGATCTGGGCGTGGAGTTCTACGGCTACGGCCACATCGAGTACGGGAGCGGCCACGTGCTGGGGGCCATCGGCAGCGCCTTTGAGGCGGTGCCCAGCACGCCCTGCGTGGTGAGCCCCGCCGAGTACTGCTCCTGGGACGAGAACCTGCGGGCCGCGCTGACCGCGCTGGGGATCACCCCGCACCAGGACGAGGCGGGCTGGGTGCTCTCGGCCTACTACGGCTGAGAGGCGCTCATGACCAATGACACGCGTACCGCCCTCACCGCGATGGCCGCCCTGATGATGGCCTGCTGGACGGGCTGGCTGTTCTACCTCGGCTCCGTCCAGGAGCCCACCACCCCCTCCACGCCTACGCAGCGGGCCTCAGAGCCGCTGAGAGGGGATTCCCCGACCTCGGGTACCCCCCGGCCCCTCCCAGGCCCTCACAGGGGCGCTGAGGACCTCCTGCTCACCCCCGGCAAGGAGTGCGGGGAGCACCGCAGGGGCGACATGGCGATGTGGCGGTCCCGGCTGTACACCTGCGAGGGCAGCCCGCCCCGCTGGAAGGAGAACTAAAAATGCCGCGAGTCGAGCCATGGTGAGGATCACCGGCCACACCCTGGCCTTCGAGGGTGCCGCGCACCGGTGGAACGGCCGTCGGTACGAGCGCATCACCCTGCACCGGTGGAGCGTCAGCGGCCGGGGCAGGGCGCTGTGCTCGTGCGGTGAGGTATCCCCGATCCTGGAGACCGGCAACGCCCGCAAGGACTGGCACCGGGGGCACAAGCTCAAGATCGCCAATGTGGCGCGCAGCCAGGCGTGGCCGCCCGAGCGGGTGAAGCGGGCCATCAGGCTCGTCCACCCCTTCGTGGAGGTGTCCACGTACCGGGACGGCTCGGGGAACGTGCAGGTCACGATGTCATTCGACGATCTGTGCTCGTTCGTGGAGTGGATCTGTGGTTCGATGTCGGAGTTCGACCTGGACGGCTTCGTGACCGAGGAGCTGTCCCGCACCGAGACCATGGCGGCCCTGAATGAGGCCGCCGCGAAGGAGGACGAGACCGGCTAAGACGCAGTGTCCCTGTTCCCTCACGTGAGGATCAGCACCTGATGTCTCCCCAGCTCAGCACGGCGATGTCCGTGGCGCTGGTGGTCTCGTCCCACCGCCTGCACTAGAAACGCGAAGACCCTCCCGCCTGCCAGCGGGAGGGTCGATTCGCCTACCCCGTGAGTCGCTCACCACCAAGATCACGAAACGCAAGAGGAGAGGCACCACCATGATGACGCGAATCGCCGCCAGATTGTTCGTTCTGAGCCTGGCTTTCTTCACGCTCGTGTCGGGCCAGGCCGCCGTCGACTTCAGTGATCCGGTCAGGGCCGCCACCGCGCCCGCCACCATGCAGGCCCGCCACGTCGTCGTCCAGGCCGCCGCTACCAAGACCCTCAGCGCCAAGCGCGCCTCGGCCTACAGCTTCGCCAAGTCGCAGGACCACAAGCCCTACTGCTGGGGCGGCGGCGGCTCGACCAAGACCGTCTCGTGCTACGACTGCTCGGGCCTGGTGCTGACCAGCTACCGCAAGCAGGGGCTGCTGAAGGGCTCGATGCGCACCGACTCCTCGATCCGCGCCAGCTCCAAGACCAAGCACGTCTCGCGCTACACCGCGACCCGGGGCGACCTGTACTTCACCTCCGGCCACGTGGGCTTCGTGGCGGCCAAGCCGTACAAGAAGAACGGCAAGTGGTACACCCCGGTCTACGGCGCGTCCAGCGCCAAGACCGGCATCCGGGCCTACACCCGCTCGGGTGTGCCGCACATCGAGCGCGTGATGGGCTGAGCAGGGGGCGACGCTAGGGTGGAGGGCCGGGCCGGGGTGTTGCGGCCCTTCACTGTTTCCTGGAGGGATCACATGAGCGAGCTGTCCGCCGACGAGGCCAAGCCCTCGGCCGACCACGTGCGCGTCAAGGACCTGCGGCGGGTGGCCCTGACGTACGAGGACGCCGAGCACGGGCGGATGACGGTACTGATGTTCTCGGTCCACAAGGACGCGATCAGGGGGCTGGTCGAGTCCGTGGGTGAGGCGAGAGCGCTCTAATCTCTCCCCAAAAAGCTGGGGAATGCGATAGAGTAGGGGCCGGGGCCGAGGGATGGTCACCGGCCCCTTTCCCATGAGACGCGGAGGGTGAGCATGGCCAAGCAGAAGCAGCCCGAGGAGCCCGAGAAGAAGTCCAAGGGCCGCGACCGCAGCAACGACACCAAGCAGGCGGTGGCCAACGTCAAGAAGGCCAACCCGACCGCCTACGCCGAGGCCAGGAAGCGGCTGGGCCGATGAGCCGCCCCACGCTGGAGCAGATCATCGACCAGCTCGACGAGCTGCTGCACATGGTCGACGCCTACGAGGGCGAGGAGGACGACGGCGGCCCGCGCCTGGTGACGCACGTGCTGGCCGACCTGCTGGGAGTGCTGGAGGACGCCGGGGACGTCCCGGTGCTGATCGCCAGCGGTCCCGGGGGCAAGGACACCCGGCCGTACCGCACCGCCGAGTACGACTCGACCACCAAGATCGAGGCGTTCGAGCCGGGCGGCCCGGTGGAGACCTTCGGGATGGACGACGACGACGGGGACGAGCTGACCCCGGCTGGCCTGGCCTTCGAGGGCCGTCAGCCCGTGGTGGTGATGTGGCGGTGAGCACCGTGCAGTTCCACGCCGATGGCACCGTGTGCCGTAATGCCGACTGCCAGGCCGCCCACCTGTTCCCTGAGGCGATGGTCATGCTGCTCCAGCGCGACGCCAAGGAGATGCGGGCCGAGCTGGTGGACGCCGATGCCCGGCGCGGTGAGCGTGTCCGGGCCCTGGCTGCGCTCCCGTTCAAGCACCGTCAGGTGGTGGAGCTGACCGGGGAGCTGGACAAGGCCGTCCAGCAGCTCGGGGACGACTACGACGCCGCCTGCCGGGAGGGCGTGCGCCTGCGCGAGGAGTTCGAGTTCGCCGAGACCGTCATGTCCCCGGAGGGCCGCAGGGCCGCCCAGTTGACCGGGGAGCTGGCCGACGGCATCAGGGAGATGCGCAGGCAGCATCAGGAGCTGCTGCGCCACACCAAGACGATGGGGGACGATCGCGTCGCTGAATGCAAGCAGCGCCTGGACGACGTGGTCAACGAGGTCTTCACGATCGCTGACGCCTACACGCTTCCCGGTCACGACGCCGACCTGTACACCTTGGGGCGGTATGAGGGCCTCAATCAGGCTCGGTACGCGGTGCTGAGGGGGCTGGGCGTCTTCGAGTCCAACCACAACGAGTACGTGCCCCGGCCCGACTACGTCTACATCGCCGAGGGCATCTTCTTCGGGGAGAACGTCGTGGACGGCCGCAAGCGCCTGGGCACCTGCCTGACCCTGGAGGGGGCGCTGAAGGCCATCACCGACGACGAGGTCTTCGGTGAGCCCGGCCTGGTCGCCACCCCCTCCGAGCCCAGCGCCCTGCACGGTGAGGGCGGTGCGACCTGGGCGGTGCACCCTGAGGGCACCGAGCCCGACGTCGAAGGCTGCATGTGGATCACCCGCGAGGTGATCGCGTGAAGGGCTTCAAGAAGGTCATCGCCGTCGTGCTGGAGAAGGGCCCGTGGTTCCCGGCGGCCTTCCCCGGCACCTGCGACCACTGCTGGTGGAGGTTCAGGACCGGCGAGATGATCCGGGCTGACGGCACGGGCGGCTGGCAGTGCTTCCACCACGAGGACGACGACGAGGAGAACGGTCGGGATGTCTGAGGACGAGCTGAGGGCCGCCGCGTTCGAGGGCCTGCGCCTGCACCAGGAGCGGTACCGGGCCGAGCGGGCGCGGATGAGCCGGTGGAGCATCGTCGCCGAGCTGTGGAGCGACGCGCCCTGGATGGGCCGCCTCGCCTTCTTCGGCGTGATGCCGGTCGCGGCCCTCGCCTTCCTGGGGGCCCTGGTGACGCTCGTGGTGATCTCGTGATCGTCTGGATGACCTGCGTGGACGACGATTCGGCCGCCGCCGTGGTGGCCGAGGCGCACCGTCCCGGGGACCGGGACCACACCGTCAGGCGGAAGGGCCGGTACGTGGTGATCGGCTATTTCGACAAGCGCTTCCCGCTGGATGTGGCCGGGTGGGCGGGCGAGAACGGCCACGCCACCGACCACGACGCCGCCAGCGTGATCGCGAGGCTGTGATGGACGAGAGGATCGCCCTGACACCGGACGACTTCCGTCACCAGCAGATCATCGCCGAGGCGCTGGGCAAGGACCTGGACCGGGAGGCCCTGGGCCAGGGCCTGAAGGCCGTCAACCACCTACTGCGCTGCGGGTACGTGATCGTCTCCGCCGATGCCGTCGCCCCGCTCTCGTGGGAGTACGAGAGCGGGGCCCGCCACGCCGCCAGGAACCGCGAGCGGGCCAGGCAGGCGCTCGCCGAGGCGCTGCGGTGCCGCTGCGAGACCCTGCACGGACACTGCTACGTCTCCGGGTGCCTGTGCCCCAGGCACGCCAACGAGGTGGGAGTCGTATGAGCGAGAGGGACACCGAGCCGCTGCGGCCGGTGGTGCGGCTGGCGATGGTGGAGGTGTGCTGCCTGCCCGAGACCCATCCCGCGTACCCCTCGTTCGTGCTGGAGGTGCGCTACGGCGGCCACGATCGCTGGAAGATCCAGCGGCCGGGGCGCGGGGTGTGGAGCCGCAGCAAAGAGGTCTTCGAGTCCGAGGCCAGCGATGACCGGACGGACCGGGAGTGGCTGGCCGATCACCGCTTCGGCTTCGGTGAGGCGCAGCGGCTGGCCTGCACGATCGCGCCCCTGCTGAAGGTGATGGGACACACCATCGCCGAGGCCTTCGAGAAGGAGGACGACTGGTGAGTGACGCCGAGAGGATCATCGAGCAGGTGATCAGGGAGTTCCCGTTCTGCGACTACGAGCTGCCCGACGCCGACCGGACCGCCGCCTCCCGCGACGTCCAGTGGCCCGCCCGCCTGGCCGAGGCGATCGGGGCGGCTCTGTCCGAGCCGGGGATCACCCCCCAGGAGCCGACGGTGCGAGCCGTGGAGGGCCGAACAGGGCCTGAGGCTATCCAGTGGACGGGGGACAACCTCCAGGCCGTCCAGGGCTTCCTGGGGGACGCCTACGACAAGCTGCGGGGCGGGATCCAGCCCCGGGACCCGTACATGCTGTGGTTCTGGACCAAGAGCAGGACCGCCGCCGACGGTCCGACCGGCCAGACCTACGACTTCGTCAAGCCCGGTGAGTGGATCGAGCGCTACGAGCACTCCCGGGACGGCGTGGCCTTCCGTAAGCGGGTCCGATGAGCGACCACTTCGTCTCGGTGATCTTCCTGCTGTGCAACCACGAGGACCACCCCCGGGACGGCAGCGACGACGGGAGCGACCGGTACGGCCTGGAGCACCTCTTCAGGCGGGGTCAGGAGCAGGATCTTCGTAAGAAAGCTTGCGAAGATGGCTGGCAATCGCTACGATTCCCAGGAGCGCCGTGGAGATGGCTTGACCACTGCCCAGCGCACCGGCAGGAGGATCAGACGCCTCCTGCCACCTGATCGCCTGACCCTCCGTCCCCCAGATCCTCAGCCCCGGTCCTTCATCCCCGTTCGGGCCGGGGCTGAGTCGTCCCCGAAAGAGAGGCCGCATGCGCAAGCGCCGTCTGACCCTCCCCCCGCACAAGGTCTGGAAGCTGGGCCCGCTCCAGGTTCGCTGGAGCCGCCGGTCCGGTCACGCCGAGCTGACCCGTGAGCTGGACATCTCCTTCGGCGAGTGGCTGAACGTCGCCGTCCTGGTCCAGCGCGCCGAGCGCTTCAAGGACGTCGGGTGATCTGGGACTACCTGCACCAGGCGGGAGACGCCGTCTGGTGGGCCGTCTCGGGGCTGTTCCTCTCCGTCATCGTCCAGGCCTTCCGTGGCAAGGTGCTGCCGATGGGTCCGGTCTACCTGATCGCCGCCTTCGGCCATCTGCTGGAGCTGGTGGCCTACCTCGGTGAGGGGGAGATCGGCCGGGCGATGACCCAGGCGCTCTTCGTCACCATGTGGCTCTTCTGGTGGTGGCGCGACCGCAACGGGTCCTCCGGCCGCAAGCGCAGGAAGCTCAAGGAGCTGGGTGCCAAGGGCCGGGCCAAGATCCAGGCCATGCTGAAGTCCCTAAAGCCGGTTCTACAGCCTCGGCGGGGGCTTCAGCCGGTGTGATCGTCAAATCGATCACGCTCCGTAATATGGGGTCTGACCTGCGGAAGTAATCGAGGTCGCCCTAGGGGGTAAACGCGAGTTCTCGAAGATCATGATCACAGTCCGTGATCGAGTCCGAAACGGGGCCGAGTGAGCGACCGAAAGCACCACTGCGACGGCTGCGGGATGGAGCTGGACGCCCCCGGGCGGTGCTCGCCGTGCCAGGCGCTGGCCGACGATCTGAACCGCCAGAGGGAGGCGCTGAAGAAGGCCAGGGAGCGTGGCGCGGGCCGCAAGGGCAAGGGCAAAGGGAAGGGGAAGTAGATGGACGAGTTCATTCCTCCGCTGGTGACCTATCTGGTGGAGGGCGTGACCGAGACGGTCGGTATCGAGCCGACCGTCTCGGCCCCCAAGCCGGGGCGCTGGGAGGTCCGGCTGGAGGGCGAGCACGTGGTGGCCCTGGGGGAGTTCCGTAAGCGCGGTATGGACGGGCGGGTCATCGCCCTGCCCGGCAGGCTGTGGATCGACGGCATCGAGGTGCCGCCCACCAAGAAGATGCGCGAGCTGAGGAAGGTCTGGCAGCGCTACGAGCACGGCGTCAAGGACGAGCTGCCCGAGCTGCCGCCCGCCACCGAGGACCCCGCTCAGGCCCCGGGCGCGGTCCGCAAGGTCCACGACACCTTGATCGACCATCAGCGCCGCGACGTCCACGGCGCGCGCTACAGCATCATCCTGGCTCAGGACGAGGGCGACTGGCTGGTGGGGGCGATCAACGCCGACGAGGGTCTGTGCGTGATCTTCCGGTACCAGCAGGTGCCGGGCACCGCCGTGTGGTTCCCCGAGCCCGAGCGCTCGGTGGTGATGCGGGACTTCATGCTGATCCAGACCAACACCACCGACGAGCTGATCGACGCCATCCAGGCGCTGGTCGGCAAGAAGCCCGGCAAGGCGCACTCCTCCAAGGGCTCGATCACCGGCGGGAACGCCGAGACCCCCGGGAAGGCCAACTCGGTCTCGGTCCGGCGCGCTACGGTCTTCAGGGTCTGACCGCCGATCGAGGAGGACGATTGAGCAAGGGCACCAAGGGCCTGCTGATGGTGGCCGCCGCCAGCGCGGGGATCTACCTCTACACCGCGATCAGGGCGGTGCGCGAGGAGGTCCGCCTGGAGGGCCTGCCGGGTGAGCGCGACAAGGACGAGCAGGCGCGAGCGTTCGGCGACCCACTGGCCTCCGGCCACCACCCGGCCGACACCCCTGAGTAGTGAGAAAGAAAAATCCCCCTGAAGGCCCCGACCACTGTCGGGGCCTTCAGCGTTTTTCTGATCGGCACTGCTGTACGCCCTCCCTCCCCTCCACGGAAGAGGTGGAGGAGGTGGGGAATGGACGAGAGCTTCTGGTTCCTGTCGGCTGAGGACGACGCTGAGCGTCCCGCCGAGTCAGGGCTGCCCTTCGACCTCCGCAGCGACTACGCGCCCTTCCAGGAGTCGATGCGGGGCGACCGCAGGCATACCCACGCCCCCTCCACCGACCAGAAGAAGGTTCGCCGCCAGATTCACCGCTCGGGGAGCTTCTGGGACTCCGAGGGGATCAAGCCGCATGAGCGGGTCACCGACTGGGATTCGGTCGTGGGCGACCAGGACACCAGTGACTGGCGCATCCATCGCACCGTCCACATCGACCCGATGGAGGACCCGGACGGCTTCAACCTCTGGAAGGGGATGGGCCACAACCCGGTCAAGGGCAGCGAGCTGCCCGACCACGAGGTGGCGCACCGGCTGCTGAAGCTGGTCACCCAGCATCCCCATCTGGGTCTGCACTGGACGGCCGATGAGAACCACGCCTACCGTGTCGGCGGCACGCAGAGCTGGGGCCACGGCCATAGCTGGTACTCCGGCCAGGAGCAGGGCTACCACGAGCGGTCCGGCCTGGAGTCGCCGGTGGTCGTGCACGCCCGCTGGCCCAAGAACCACCACATCGAGACCGATCCCGACGAGCTGCACCGCTACGGCGTCAAGCCCTTCGACAACCCCGACCTGGACGAGCACAACGAGGCCGAGGTGCCGATGAAGACCGGTGCGCCCGTCGAGATCACCGGCGTCTCCTGGTCCGGCTACACCAGCAACCGCAAGGGCGAGTACCGTCACCACACCTTCGACAAGCCGATCCGGCACACGGCGGGCAACCACCACACCGCCACCGTGCTCAACACCCAGATCGAGCGGCTCAACCCCGGCGACTCGATCCGGACGCCGACCGGTCAGACCTCCGAGGTCAAGCAGATCCGGCCGCACGAGACCGACTCCACGCTGATGTACCTGGACACCGACATGGGCACGTCCACGGTCAAGCGCGGGACCGACTTCCAGATCGTCCCCCACAACAGCCAGCAGCAGGAGCTGCCCAACACCGGCAACATGATGGGCGGCGGCAACGCCGGTGCCCTGCCGGGCCAGGGCAAGTCGCCGGGCGGCACCTCGCCCGGCCAGCAGGGTGTCCACAAACAGACCTGCCCCAACTGCGGCTCGACCGCCATGGAGCTTCAGGGCAGCGCGTTCATGTGCCGGGTGTGCGGGTTCAGCGCCGGGGCCGGTAACACCCCCGGCAACCTGATGTTCGGCGACAAGCCGCACGGCTACATGCCCTCCCGGCGACAGCCCGGGGAGGTCCCCACGGCTCATGTGTGGGCATCGAAGTACACCGACCAGCAAGGCAGTCAGATCGCCCGCCGAGCCCGGCAGGTTCTAGGAGGAGAGCAGTGACCAGGGACGAGATCATCCGGGCTATGGCGACGGCCGAGAGCCTGAGCAGCCAGATCCAGCTCGTGGCCGAGCTGGACGCACTGGACGACGGCCAGCGCAAGGCGGAGGCGGCGCAGCGCTCGCTGGACTGGGCCGACACCACCGTCAGGGAGACTCTCGCGCCGCGCGCCACGCTGGACCGCCACACCGCCTCCAGCGACTGGCTGGCCAACACCGACACCTCCGGCGGGGACGACGGCCACCACCACGCGGTGATCGCCGAGGCGAGCGTGTGGTTCCAGCGCCTGGACGCCGACGTCAAGGCCGACGCGCACGAGTTCGCCGAGCAGGCCAAGGGCATCGCGCGCAGGACGGCGGGCAAGTACGGCGAGCGGGCCGAGGCCGCCCACGACGCCTTCCTCCAGTACGTCGGCTTCCTGAACCGCCAGGTGCTGGCGGCCAGCGGCCTGCCGCAGGTCGAGCAGCTCGTGGACGCCCAGGAGAACCCGGCCGAGACCCCGCTGCCCACCGACGTCTTCGACAACTTCGCGCCGCCCGTCCACCCGATCAACCAGGGTGTGGACGGCCAGCAGACCAACAGCCTCGCGCCCGGCACCCAGGAGGCCCTGTCCGAGGGCGGCGGCAGCCCCTCGGGCTACCCCTCCCAGCACGAGGAGGGCCAGGGCCCGGTCAGCCAGCCCTACAACATGCCCGCCTCGGCCCGGCAGGGCCAGCGCAAGCAGGCGGGCGTCCTGGAGCGGGCTCGCCATCAGGCCGCCCAGCGCGGCCACAGCATGCAGTGGAACGCCGCGCAGGGCCCCGACGCCTGGAGCGGCCGGTGCACCGGCTGCGGTTCGGCCATGGCGGTCACCGCCAGCGGCATCGTGGAGGGTTCGACCGCGCACGTCCAGGCCTGCAACCACCGCACCACGGCGGGCCTGAGCGAGCCCAGCGTCGCGATGGGCTACCAGCACAACATGAACGACTTCCTGCGGGCCGAGGCCGAGGCCAACCAGGGACGCCCCGGCCACGTGGACCACTCCGGCTGGGCCGAGACCCCCAACGCCCGCAGCGAGCCGGAGGCGGGGGCGCAGAACGCCGGGCCGGACGAGGAGTACAACGAGTACCTGAGGAGCAAGCGCCAGGCCAAGGCCGGTGGTGCCGCCCCTTTCGTCCGTGAGGCCGACCGGAGCGGGGGTGACGACGACGACTCGATGCCCGGAGGCGACCTCAACCTGCCCAACGCCGACCGCGACGACGAGGGCGAGGACAACGAGCCCAACCCGTCCCGTGCTCGCGAGGGTGCGCGCCGGGAAGCGGCGAGCGGCCTTGATCAGGTTCAGCAGGTCTCGGACTCCCAGGAGAACCCCAAGCCGACCAGCCTGCCGCTGGACACGATGTTCCCGATCGTGCAGCCCTGGGGCGAGGAGCAGACTCAGGGCGGTCAGGACACCGGCCCGACCAACCGGCCGCGCCAGGCCTCCCGCAAGACCGCCGACACCTGGCAGGGCGGGGACGCACCGGCGGCGGTGCCCGGTGGCCAGACCCCGGTGGCCAACAGCCCGGCCACCACGCCGCCGCGCGCCAACAGCGGCGACTACGACCAGGGCATGCGGCAGGGTCAGCAGGACGCCGCCAAGGGCGACGCGCCCACCTTCGCCGACGCCTCCTCCGGCGTCAGTGACTTCGTACGGGGCTACACCCAGGGCTACGGGGCGGGCCAGCAGCCCTCCGGCCCGCAGGACGTGCCCAGCGCGATGGGCGGCGACAACGGCCAGGCGCAGAACGCCGCTGAGATCGCCCAGCGCATCGAGAAGCCGCTGACCATGGCCAGCCTCACGGTCTCGGCCAGCCTGGTCTCCAAGGACGTCAGCTCCGACGCCGAGTTCCAGCGCGGCTACCGGTACGCGCGCTCGTGGAAGCCCGGCCAGGACATCGTGGCCGTCGGCTCCAGCGGTGAGGAGGCCGGGATCTACGCGGGGATCACCGACAACCCCACGGCCCAGAAGGCGTGGACCACGCGGCACAAGGCGATGGCCCGCGAGCACCCCGAGCTGGACACCCGGCTGCGCGAGCACCACCTGGTGACCTCCAACCTCCAGCGGCGCGACGAGGACGTGGTGGTCAAGGGCCTGTACGTGCAGGGGGCCACCTCGCTGGACATGGACACCATGAGCCCGGTCACCACGCCCGACCCGCAGGGGGCCACCCCCTCGGAGGGGCCGGGGACCATCCCGCCGCTGAGGGGCGCTCCCGGCTCTCCGGCGGCTCCCGGCGGTCCCGCGCCCTACAACGGGGTCGAGCCGCTGGGACAGCCGGTGGTGCCCGACCCGGGGATCCAGCAGCCCGAGCGGGGCGGCATCCCCACCCCGGTGGAATCGCCGGACGCCGTGCACTTCCAGGGCGACAGCTCGCTGCTGAGCAAGAGCCCCTCAACCATGGCGTTCCGGCAGCGTGTGCAGGCGGCCAAGCTGGCGCTGCGCCAGACCAAGGAGAACTGACCATGGACTTCAGCCTCTTCGACGAGGCGGCCCGCGACTACGACGCCGAGCGCGCCGAGTACCGTACCGCCATGGTGCGCACGGCCGTCACCAAGGAGATCTTCCCCTTCCTGGCGGTGGCCTCCTCGACCCAGGAGTACGCCCACCGCAAGGCGCTGGCGGCCGACCGGCTGGCCGACATCGCCCAGCGCACCCAGGCGTCCCTGGAGGAGACCGAGGCGGCGGCCGACCGGATGTTCACGGCCCTGCTGGAAGGCCGTCAGAGCGCCGCTGAGGGCCTGGCGGCCACCGCCGGGACCATGAGCTGCTCCAACTGCGGCCACGGCTCCACCGACCATTCCGAGGGCCTCCAGTGCCCGACTTGTGGCTGCGGGAACTTCACCCCGCAGACCATCGCGTCCCGGAAGGAGGCCCGCCAGGTCACGGCTGAGGGTGAGGGCGAGGGCCCTTTCTCGTAGTGGATCGCACCACCCATGCCGAGGTGGGCGGTCCCTATGCCAACCGGGCGGACGCCGAGCGGGCCATCCGTGGCGGCGGGTTCGACCAGAGCCCCGCCGACCTGGTGATCTCCGAGCAGGGCGCGGCCGACGATGGTGACGGTGACGGCGGAGCGGAGCCCAAGACGGCCTCGGCCCCCGGCGACGCGGGGGCGATGGGGTTCCACCCCGCCCAGACTCCGCAGACCCCGGCCTCGCCCGGTCCCGCCGACCCGGGCATCACGCCGCTGCGCCAGCCGATGCCCGACGGTGCGGTTCCGACCCGCACCACCAAGCCCGCCCAGACGCCGGGCTCCTCCAGCCTGCCCGCCGACCCGGCCAGCCCCAACTTCAGCCCCGAGGGCTTCGACTCGGCCGGACCCGACCCGCAGGCCTCCACGGCGGCCCGGGTAGCGGCGCTGATCCGCGAGCACAACCCCGGGGCCGACGAGGACACGGTGCGCCGGGTGGCCTTCCGGGCGCTGGGGTACTTCAACCCCTACGCCGAGATGCCCAACATCGAGGATCCGCTGGCCAACAAGGATCCCGCCAAGGTCGTCAAGGACGTCGGCAAGAACATCTGGAAGTCCATCCCCGGCAAGGGCACCGGCCGGGCCGAGCCCGAGCCCGAAGAGGAGTCCGGTCAGCAGAGCCTGTTCCCCGAGCCCCAGCGCGAGTCCAGGCCCTACGACACGCCGCCGCTGGAGCCCGAGGAGGAGCCGGAGCCGCCCTCCAGGCGGATCCCGGGCCAGCAGAGCCTGTTCGACGACCCCGACGAGCCGGAGTCCGACATCCCCGATCTGGGCCGGTTCGACGAGCTGCCCCGGCGGCGCAGCGCGCAGCCCATGCGAATGACCTGAGAGGACGAGATGCGAGACGGGGACCAGATCGCCTACGCCGCGCAGGGCGGGGAAGTCCTGCACGGCACGCGCGGTCGTGTGCTGCGCTGTACGGCCTCCTACGCCCACGTGCAGTGGGCCGAGGGCGTCAAGGCCGGTCAGGTCGACCTGGTCCCCACCGAGGACCTGGATCGGCTGAGCACCTCCAGCAACGCCGTCACCGCCTCGCTGGACGACTCGCTGGAGGTGGGCTCGCTCATCTCGGTGGCCAGCGCCCAGGAGGCGTATGAGGAGACCGGCGGTGGCGGGCTCATCTCACACCTGGCCTCGGGCGGCTACCTGGCCAGCTACTCATCGGTGGCGGAGGAGGCTCTCCAGCTCCTCACAGCCCGGCTCCAGCAGGACGCCGTGCTCCGCCAACTGACGTCATCGATGGACCCTGAGGAGGCCGACGAGGTGTACCGCCTCGCCGCCCGCACCCTCCTTACCGATTCGGGAGATTTTTAAATGCCGATTCCTCCGCAGCGCGCTCCGAGCGACGTGGGCCACGTCGGTGACCACAACGACATCGCCGACGTCCTGACCGCCCAGGAAGCGCTGATCGGTTCCGTCGACTCCACGATCGACGGGCACATCGTCGGTGCTGACCCGCATGGTGACCGCGCCTATGCCGACGGTGAGTTCTCTCCGCTCGCACACACCCACACCGAGGCCGTCCAGTCGGTGAACGGGCAGACCGGTGTCATCACGCTGGCTGCGGTGGACGTCGGGGCGGTCTCCACCGGCGTGCTGGGCCTCGCCTCCGGTGTGGCCACCCTCGACTCCGGCGGCAAGCTTCTGTCGGCACAACTCCCCTCCGTCGGTATCAACTCCACGGTCACCATCGCCAACACCGTCACCGAGGCGGCGCTGTGCGCCTACACCATTCCGGCGGGCTCGGCGGTGCAGGGCGACACCTACCGGATCACCATGGTCGGCTCGGTCGACATCGGCACGGGGGCGGGCACGCTGACCTTCCGGGTGCGGATCGGCGGCGTGGGAGGGACTGAGATCGGCGGCGTGGTGTGGACGCTGGCGTCCTCGGCTCTGGCCACCCGGCCGTTCTGGGCCTCCTTCGACGTACTGGTGGCGGGCAACGCCTCGGCCTCCACCACGCTCAAGTGCGGCGGGCACGCCTACAACAACGTGGTCACCACCGGTCAGGGCGCACTGGCCTACGGCTCGGGTACTTCCGACCTCACCACCGGCAAGGATCTGGCGGTGACCGGGAAGTGGTCGGTCGCCGACGCCGCGCACATCCTGCGCGCCGAAGCCGTCACGATCGAGAAGGTCCGATGATGCCAGGCACCTCCCCGCTCCGCCGTAAGGGGTGAGGGAGGTGCCGGGTGAGGACGTGTGATCGATGCGGGACGCGGATGCCAGCTTTCGTGGCGCGCAAGACCGTGGGGGAGCAGCGGGTCTGCGAGGAGTGTGGAGCGGGCGGTCGACGTTCAGCGAGTTTTAAAAATGTTGCGGCGCTCGACAATCCCATCGCGGGCAAGACCAAGAAGCACCCGCAGGAGTGGTACCACGGCTCCCCGCACGAGTTCGAGCACTTCGACGACCCGGCGGAGACCTCGGACTTGGCCTATGAGCACGACGACAACAACTACGGCCACTGGAACGTGCTGCTGGGCAACCACTTCACCAGCGACCACCGGGTGGCGGCCGACTTCGCCGGGGGCGAGCACTCCTCCAGCGCCAACACCAACGAGGGCGGCCCGCTCAGCCACGTCATCCACACCAAGCTGCACCTGAAGAACCCGAAGGTCTACGCGTCCGAGCACGACATGGACCAGGAGGTCCACGAGTTCGAGCACGCCCAGGGCAACACCCTGCACAAGATCTACCCCCGGCCCAAGGACTCCGACCCCTCCCACGTCTGGGACGAATACGCCGACGACACCGGTCAGGCGCACCACTACTCCGACGACGAGAAGCCGTTCGGCCGGGACGAGGCCGATCCCGCCCACGGCTACAACTTCCACCCCAGGGCGACGGGCTGGCTCAACACCCACCCCGACAAGTACAACATCGCCAGCCGCTACAAGCAGCGGCTGAAGGACCAGGGCCATGACGGGATCGTCTACGGCAACGAGTACGAGCAGTCCCACCACGGCAAGGCCGCCACCAGCGCCATCGCCTTCGAGCCGCACCAGATCGAGATCACCCAGCACCACTACGGCAGGCAGGGGTGCCTGAACGAGGACGAGGCCAAGCAGCGCGCGGTGCACCCGCACCAGATGATGCTGCCCGGGACCGACGACCTGTCCCGCAAGCTCCCTCACGAGCGCCCCATCGACACCTCCAAGCCCTGGCCGCACACCTGGACACCCTCGTTCTTCGAGAACAAGAAGCATCCCGAGCAGGGCAACCAGGCGATGGGCTCCAGGCGCTCCCAGGGTGAGGACACAGGGCGTCTGCGGGCCCCGCTGCCCCAGGAGTGCTGGGACCGCTACTACGGCCGCCACACGGGCTCTCAGAGCCGCACGGCCAAGTCCTGGACGATGAAGTACACCACCTACGCGCCCGAGGGCGGCTACGTGGACAAGGAGCGTGAGGTCCACGCGCCGCTCTACCACGGCAGCCGGTCCAAGCGCCTGGGTGAGGACGGCCTGATCGTCCCCGGCCGAAAGAGCAATTCCTGGGGCGACGAGGGACCCAAGTCCAAGCACGTCTTCTTCACCGAGAACCTGAGCACCGCGCAGTCCTATGCCGACCAGGCGGGCGGCCACGTCTACGAGGTCGAGCCGACCGGTGAGTTCCACACCGACTACAACGGCGAGGACTACAAGACCAAGCACCCGCTGAAGGTCGTGCGCAGGGTGACCCAGGAGAAGACCGCCGCCGTCGGCGAGGAGAGCGCCAGGAACCACGCGGGCCAGCAGGACGTCTACGCGGTGCGCTCGGGCAACGGCATGGTCAACCTGTGCGGCTACCATGCCGACACGCACGTGGGCAACAGCGCGGCGGCCGACGCACTGGCCGACCAGACCGGCATCGGGGGCCGCGAGCGCAGCGCCGAGAAGCTGGGGGAGGCCCGTAAGGGCTCGTGCGCGGCCTGCAACCGCGACACCGGCTACCAGCTCAAGCTGCTCACCCCGCGCTGGATGAGCAACGCCCGCTCCGACCGCCAGCGGCGCAACCCCGACAAGCCGCTGAACACCCGGCCGCTGCCGACCCTGAAGCAGAGCGAGAACGCCAAGGACGGCCACTACTGCAAGGTCTGCAAGGACCATCACGAGTACGGGTTCCAGGCCGAGGAGCACGAGTCCAGCCAGACCGACTGGGACCGGCACTACCCCGACGTCGGCGAGATCCACCGGGGCGTCGCGGTGCGGCTGCCCCAGGACCTGCACGACCGGCTGCACGCCGAGGACGACGACCTGGAGGAGAACGACGACTCCCGGGGCTTCGTCATGCACGACCTGGTGCAGCACCTCAACACCAAGCCCGGCGGCTGGCACTGGACCACCGATCACCGCAAGGCCGCAGAGTTCGCCGCCAACTACGCCGGTCACGCGCATGAGGACCACGACACGCCGCTCACCCACCTGGTCCTCACCGGCCACCGGCCCGACCGCCAGGACATCGAGACCGACCCCCACAAGCTCGACTCCGACGAGCACGAGGGCGTGTCCTCCTACGACGAGAACTCGGGCGAGAAGGAGGTGCCGCTCAAGCGCGGCACCAAGGTGCACATCAAGTCGATCGACTGGCGTCCCCACGCGGGCACCACGTCCTGGGGCGGCGGCGGGATGCGCGGCTACAGCCTCCAGGACGATGACGAGGTGGTCGGCCCCCGGCACGTCACGGCGGGCGTCGCGCGCCTGAGGATCCTGGCCGAGTGGTACGACGATGACGACGATGACGACGATGACGAGGATGACGAGCCGGACGAGTGCGAGCACTGCGGAGCGGACAAGAACGACTCCGAGTCCCACGCCGAGACGCATCACGACTGGATCCGCGAGCAGAAGTGGCACACCGATTGGGACGAGGACCGCGAGGTCGGCGCGCACAACAACGGCGAGGTCCAGCGCGGCATGGCGATCTCGCTGCCCCAGCACGTCCACGATGTCGTCCATGACGAGGACCGCCCGCTGCACGAGCGCGGCAAGGCGCTGGCCGACCATGTGATCAAGAGCGCCAACGACCGAGGCCACATCGGGCGGTTCTGGACCGATGAGGACGAGGTGGCCCAGCGGTACGCGGCGGGCTCGCGGATCAGCGCCGGGAGCAAGGACGACAACAAGACCCCGGCGACCCCGGTCACCCTGCATGTGAAGTTCCCCGGCTACCACCACGTCGAGACCGACCCCGACGAGCTGGAGCACCACGGGGTGTACAGCTACCACATCGAGAACAACCGGGAAGTGCCGCTTCAGCACGGCACGCCGCTGGAGGTCTCGGGCGTCTCCTGGTCGCACCACAAGTACGGTGACGACGGCCCCCGCCACTGGGACAGCAAGAACGCCGACTGGAAGCGGCACACATTCAAGGAGCCGATCAAGGCCATGTCCAGCAAGCAGAGGCTGCCGAGCCTGCGAACGCTCGCGCACGACGCCACCGAGAACCAGGCGATCCGGCACTGCCCGTTCTGCGGCGGCGGCAAGATCATCGGACGGGCCGACGGATCGGTGGAGTGCGAGTTCTGCCACAACTTCTTCACCGTGCAGATCCAGCCGCAGTACCCCAACTTCCCGCAGACCATCGATGGCATGCCGCAGCAGATCCCCGGGATGCCCGGACAGGTGGAGACCCCCGGCGGAGCCCCTGGGATGGACGCTGGCGGCCTCCCGCCCGGCGCGGAGGGTGAGGAGTCGGGAGACGCCCCTCCGTGGGCGCAGGAGGAGTCTGAGGGCGCGCAGGAGGATCCTGCCGAGGGCGAGGAGCCCGAAGAAGACCAGGAGCCGCCGCCGTTCGCCAAGAAGAGCCTGCGGACCTCTACCGGCGCGCTGCTGAGCGAGGACGATTACGCGCGACACCTGGCGATTCGCCTGGCTCCTGACCGGGGTGCGATGATCGCCCGCATCCGAGAGGAGCGTGGGGCTCAGTGAGCGATGCGAAGAAGGGCATGCTGGACCGGCTGGATTCCTTCCGGCGGTTCGGCAGCAGCGGCAAGCTCGATCCCGATCTGGAGGGCGAGGAGAAGACGCGCGCCGAGATGGCGCGCAACCGCGCGATCAACCGCAAGACCGGCGCGCTGTCCCAGAGCGGGGGCGCGACGGGCCGGGGCGGGGCCGACATCTCCTTCGCCACCGGGCGGCCCCGGGACCCGCTGTTCTACTGGCGGCAGAACAACCTGCCCTACGACTTCGCCGACCCCGACGAGCTGCGCAAGGTCCGGCTGTACAGCCGCCTGCTCTACCTGACGCACCCGATGATCGCGTCCTGCGTGGACATCTACTCCAAGTTCCCGCTGCTGGGGATGGAGCTGAAGTGCAAGGACGACAAGCTCACCGAGTTCTACACCGACCTGTTCCTGACTGAGGAGGGCCTGAACTACGAAGAGTTCATGCTCGACGTCGGCCGGGAGTATTGGACGGTCGGCGAGGCGTGGCCGTTCGCCACCTTCAACGAGAAGCTGGGCATCTGGGACTCCGAAGAGCTGATCAACGCCGATGACGTGGAGGTTCAGCGCTCTCCGTTCATGAAGGACCCCCGGTACTTCATCCGGCTGCCCGAGACGATCCGCCGGGTGCTCAACGAGCGCCAGCCCGCCTGGGAGTACCAGAAGCTGATCACCAGCTATCCCGAGCTGGTGTACTACGGCGCGGACGACGCCCGGATGCCGGTCAGCAACGTGCTGCTCCAGCAGCTCCGCTTCAAGTCCGACACCTTCAACAGCCGGGGCGTGCCGATCCTGACCCGCGCCATGCGCGCGGTGATCCAGGAGGAGATGCTCAACAGCGCCGTCGATGCCATCGCCGACCGGCTGTACACCCCGCTGATCCTGGCCAGGCTGGGGGCCTCGGCCAGCGACCTGGGCACCGACCAGCCGTGGATCCCCTCCCAGGACCAGCTCGCCGACTTCGAGGAGGCCCTGGACGCCGCACTGGCCGCCGACTTCCGGGCGCTGATCTACCACTTCGCCGTGGAGATCGAGCCGGTCTTCGGCCGCGAGCAGATGCCCGACCTCACCGGCGACTTCGACCGGCTGGAGGACCGCATCCTCCAGACCTTCGGCCTGTCCAAGACGATGCTGACGGGGGCCGACGCCGGTCAGACCTACGCCGCCGACGCGCTGAACCGCGACCTGATCGCCCAGCTCCTGACCACGTACCAGAAGATGATCGTCCGGCACTACCGCAAGCGCGCCCTGATCGTCGCCGAGGCCCAAGAGCACTACGATTACGAAGAGCGCAACGGCAAGCGGTACGTGATCACCGAGGAGATCCTGGAGACCGACGAGGAGACCGGCGAGGAGTACATCGTCGAGCAGCCCAAGCTGCTCATCCCCGACATGCAGATGCGCACGATGAACCTGCGTGACGAGGAGGTCGAGCGGCAGTTCCTGGAGGGTCTGGCCGAGTCGGGCGTGCCGGTGTCGATCAAGACCCGTCTCACCAACATCCCGATCGACTTCAACGAGGAGATCGAGCGTAAGCAGGACGAGCAGGTGCTGCTGGCGGTCGCCGAGCAGGAGACCCGCAAGGCGACCTACCAGGCACTGCGGGACGCCAACCTGCCGATCCCGCAGGACCTGAGGCTGGACTTCGAGCCCAAGCCGATGCAGGCCGTCGCCCCCGACTCCCCGATGCTGCGCACGCCGGTGCTGGGCATCGACCCGACCGGGAGCTACCCCAACATCGCCCCGATGCCTGAGGACATGGCGGAGATCCCGGTCGGCCAGCCCGTCCCCTCCGACCCGCAGGCCCAGATGCCGGGCACGCCGGTCGCCCCGGCCATCGAGGGCGGTCAGCCGGAGGAGGGTCAGGACCGCCCGGCCGAGTCCGACGAGCAGCGCAAGGACATGCCCAAGAAGTCCTCCGCCGTCTCCGAGGCAGAGCTGTGGAAGCGCGCCAAGCGGATGCGCGAGCTGGCCGCCGAATACGCCCCCGGCTCCGACGTCGAGGACAGGATCCAGGCGATCGGCAAGATCGAGGACGACGACCAGCGCGCGGCGGAATTTAAAAATCTGCTGGAGAAAGCCAATCCGAAGGGCGGCGACTTCGGTACGCCGACCCACATCGGGATGCGCAAGCACGTGCCCCTCGACAAGATCGAGGGCATGGAGTACCAAGGGTCCTGACGAGGACTGCTGCCCCGTCCCTGTGAGAGCCTCCCCCGCCCCCGCGAAGGGGTGGAGGAGGCTTTCATATGGGCATGCGCCGCGACGCTCGCAAGCACGACACGCTCGCCGTCCAGCACGAGAGTGCGCGGACCGAGGACTGGTGGGAGCACCGCCCGGGAGACCGGGTGCGCACCATCGACGGTCCGGGCCGGGTGGTCGCCGTGCACGACGGGCCCTTCCCCGGCTCGGAGGCCTATGACGTCACCCTGGAGGGCGGCCTGGGCGGCGGTGTCTACGGACCCGGCCAGATCACGGCGGCCACCTCGGTGGAGGCCACCGACCACCACACCGCCGACAAGGACTACCCCGAGCTGGGCACCCTCCTGCACGACCGGCCCGACCCGGCCACCATGCGCCACACCGCCAACCTGGAGAACGGCCTCGGCCTGGTTCCGGCGGCCCCCGTCGTCGATGACGGCGAGGGCCAGATCATGCGGGACATGGGGGAGTACCACTCCAACCCCGTCGGCGGCGACTCCCGGCTGGCGGCCCGCGCCTTCGACCACTACCACCCCGATCAGACCTACCTGCGCTTCGGCGGCTGGCCGAAGGACGAGCGCTCGGGCAACAACGTCACCGGCTTCAGGGAGGACGGGGTCAGCGTCTACGACCTCGACCACAAGGGCGAGCCGATGGACCCCGACCCCGACCTCAGCCGGGGGCACGAGCACAGCGAGCACTGCGAGCCGGACTGCGACCTGGACTCCTGGAACGACGACTACGGCAACGACGCCGGTCAGGAGATGCGCGACCGCACCCACCGCGCCGAGCGGATGCGGCGTCGGGGAGTGCCCCAGAGCCACCCCGACGTCGGCCACCTGGTCAAGGGGGAGATGGTCGGCATCGGCCACGACGGCGAGCCGCTGCTGAACAACGTCCGCCGGGTCGGGGACTGGATGGACCACCGGCATCTGTTCGTCCCGGGAGCGCAGCCGCACCACCTGGCGCGTACGCCCGACGATGACGACTACGAGCACCCCGAGGAGAAGCCGACTCCGCACACCGCCCGCTCGATCAACGGCGAGGAGATCGACGACCACGGGTCGGCCCCCGGATGGCACCGCGCCGCCAACCCCAACGTCTACGACCGGCAGTCCACCGAGGGTGAGCCCGACCCCGCCTGGATCGAGGACATCGACAAGCGCCAGAAGGCCATGGCCTCGCACCCCGGCGACCCGCAGCAGGGCGAGCTGCCGCTGCGCCGCCCGGGAGACGGTCAGGACGAGGACTTCGACGAGCGCGGCCTGTGCGCTCACCCGCACGATGGCGCGTGCCCGGACTACAGCCGGAGGCCGCCGGAGGACGACTCCCGGCACCACGGCGTCCTGCACGTGTCGATGCCGTCCAAGCGCCACCCCGAGCACCCCGAGGGCTTCTCCACCACGATCAGGCACACCCGCTACGGCGAGAGCGAGCTGAACGGGCACCTCGACGGGGACACGGTCGGCGGGATCGACTACCACGCCTACGATCGGCTCGGGAACATCGTCGACCCCAACGACGGCCCGTCCAACGTGCACGCGCTCAAGGTGAACATGCTGCACACCGACGGCAGCCGGGGCAGGGGGGTGGCCTCGGCGCTGATGGACCACCTCTACACCAAGCACCCCAATGCCTGGATCAACCACGGATACCGCACCCATGACGGCCTGCGCTGGTGGAACTCCTACGACGAGCCCCAGGGTCATGAGGGCCGCAACATCCACAACGTGCACCCCCGCCAGTGGGAGCACATTTTCGACAAGCACGACGTCGCCGGGGACATCCAGCGAAACGAGGAGAACGACCCCGGCCACCATTCCGACGAGCACGATGTGGACTGGGCGACCGGCGGTGACTACGACGGTGAGTACCGGGACGAGGATGAGGACGAGAGCGAGGAGAAGCCGGAGCCCGTTCACCACGACCCCGACCCTCGCAAGGCCAGCCTCGCCCACGGCACCGCCGTCCACCTGAGTCCGGCCGACCACAGTTTCGTGCACGACCCCTCGATCCCCTCCGAGGCCCGCGCGCACCGGCTGCTGGACGCCGTGGGCCGGGGCGACATCGACTCGGCCCATTGGTACAAGGGCCGCTTCCGGGCCGACGCCAGCGCCTCGGTACAGGCGGAGGGCCTGAGCCAGAAGACCCGGCACCAGCACCCGCCGACCCACGTGACCATGCTCGCGCACCCCTTCGACCACGATGAGATCCATACGGTCGATTCCGAGGGCGACCACCACCCGCTGTTCGAGACCGATTCCTCGCGCGGCGCGGTGGACTTCGACAACGTCGACCACCCGATCAACTTCCACTTGAAGGCGATGTCCTGGCAGGAGCACCCGGGGCAGTCGCACCAGCCCCGGTCCTCGCACTCATTCAGCGCTCCCGAGCCGGTCGGCATGCCGCTGAAGCAGTACGAGGCCACTTCCCACCTGGACGCCACCCGGGACAACGAGAGGGTGCGGCCTGGGCGGGCCCAGACCCGCCAGGAGCACCAGCGGCGCTACGCGCCCAGGCCCGAGCTGTCCCCGTCGCCGCAGGCGGGCGAGCAGATGGAGCTGTTCCGGGGGACCGGGCGCTTCCCTCACCAGAGGGTGTCCTCACTGCCCTCGATCCGGACCGTCGCCAGCGAGCACGTCCGGCACCACGAGGAGATCACCGATCCGGACGAGCTGGCCTCCCACATGGAGAAGGACCACGGCTGGAGCTGGGGCCACCTCGATGACGACGACGAGGCGCTGAAGGCCGACCACGCCACCGATCACAAGGACCAGCCGGTCTCGCTCGGCCACCACCACGGGGAGATCCGGCCCGAGGACCACTGGTGCCAGGTGCACGAGGAGTACCACGACGATCCCGCAGAGGCCGAGAGCCACCTGCATGACGGGGGCACCACCGACTGGGGGCACCACGCCCAGGACCTGCCCGACGAGATCCACCGGGGCATGCACGTCCAGCTTCCGCCCGAGGTGCACGCCAAGGTGCACGATGCCTCCCGGTCCACTCACGAGCGCGCCGAGCACCTGCTGAACCACCTCAAGGGCGGCATCGGCATCGGAATGCACTGGAGCGTCAACGAGAGCCAGGCCGAGGCGTTCGCCGAGGAGAGCCACCACGACGACGGCCGCACCCGGGTGACGATGACGGCCGAGACGCCGCATCCCGAGCACATCGAGGACGACCCCGAGAAGCTGGACGGGGCCTTCCACTTCAGCCACGACGAGGGCGAGGTCCCGCTGAAGCGGGGCGCTCCGCTGCGGCTGAAGTCGATCTCCTGGAACGATCGGCCCCACGTGGATTCGGCGGCCCGGCGCGCGGATCCCACCGGCAGGGACGTCGCCAAGTGGGTCCACCCCTACACCCACCACCACTTCGAGGAGCCGCACGAGGTCCCTGTCCAGGAGTCGCTCTTCCACGCGACGGCGCACCGGATGGACCCCGTCGGCGACGAGAACATGGACGAGCTGGCCCGGCACATGGTGGAGGACCACGGCCACCACCCGGGCGACGTCGCCGAGGCGCTGGGGATCCACCGGGGACTGGACGGCAAGCACGAGCAGGACCACGATGAGTACCAGGGGCTGCACCCCGAGGACTTCCAGGTCCAGCACCACCACGCGCCGCCCAGCGCCCAGGAGAGGGCGTTCGGCGAGCCGCTGGAGGCTCCGCAGGACTATCATCCGGCGTGGGGAGGCGCGGCGGCCCCCGACCCCTTCGGCCGGTTGATGACCTCGCTGCCGGTGGGAGTGACCCAGGAGGACGCGCCCGGCCACCCCTCGCACCTGTCGCTGCTCGTCACCGCCGCGACCGACCGCGAGTTCCGCTTCCACGTCACCGCCGCCTGGCGGGACGTGCAGGCCAAGGCCAAGCGGATCCGGTCCGAGGGCGGGGTGCACATCACCCACGCCGACGAGGGCGTGGTGTACGCCAACGTCAAGGGCGACCACAACGTCTACGAGACCGGCCTCCAGCGGCTCCCAGGACGCCGCCAGAGCGTCGCCACCTACACCTGCGGGTGCAAGTGGGGCGCGTACCACTGGGGCGCGAGCGACGATCTGAGCCGTTTCGCGGGCCGGATGTGCAGCCATGCCCTGGCGCTCCAGTACGAGGCCTCCTCCCGGGGGATGTTCGGCAGGGACGTGGAGGCCGACGACGCCAAGCCGCGCTGGGTGCCCTCCAAGGTCGTGGTGAAGTACGACATCGACTCCGGCCAGCACGTGCGTAGCACCGCCGCGCTGACCGAGCGGGTCGTCCCCGAGCAGGCCCCGATCATGGTGGCGCTGGCGCTGATGGAGGACGGCGGCCCGGCCGCCCGGGTGGTCACCGCCGCCGCCAACGACATGTTCGGCGACTCCACCGGCTACAGCGAGCCGTCGCTGATGAACCCCCAGGGCCCCACGATGCCCTGGAACCCCGACGACAGCCCGGCCAGCGCGGGGCCGCTCTCGGGCGGAGAGCCCAGCAACTGGGGCAACATCAACGGCCCCAGCATGTTCCCCAGGATGGCCAGCGCGCTGAGCACCGAGGGGTTCTGGCAGGCGATCGTGCCGCTGGTGAAGGCGGTCGCCCCCAAGATCCTCAAGGCGGTCGCCCCGGCGGTCATCGACAAGGCGGTCAACCGCCCTCCGTCCCAGGAGCCCCAGGAGCCCGAGGGCACTCAGGCGGTTCTGCACGGCGAGCCCGAGGGGGCACTGCCCGAGACCGACGGGGAGGACCACACCGCCTCGCTGGGGGACGTGGACATCGTCAACGATCCCGGCCTGGCGAGCCTGCCCGACGACGCGCTGAGCCCGGAGAACCTCTCGATCCAGACGCAGGGCAGCGCCCAGGACATCGTGGCGGAGTTCCAGCGGTCGGCGGCGGCCCAGACGCTGATGTCCTCGGGGCCCAAGGGCGACACCTCCAACTCCGAGATCGCTCAGGCGGCCGAGGCATACTTGGCCAAGACGGCGGCCACCGCCTTCACCCGCAGTGAGCAGGACGCTCTGATCAACGAGAGCCCCGGCGTCCAGGCGTCCAACACCGACCGGCTGGACATCGCCGGGACGCACTACGCCGATCTTGAGCACCTCGACCAGGACGAGGAGAGTGACACGACATGGCTGATGTGAGCCCGCAGGACACCCCCGAGCAGGAGCCGGTGGAGATGGTCTCGATGGTGATGTCCCCGCAGCAACTGGCGATGACCAATCCCTTCGGCGACCGCGAGTGCTCGCTGGTCGAGCTGGCCAAGGTCGTCAACGCCGCCCAGCTCCAGGACGAGATCGAGGCGGCTGCGGGATGCCTGGTGCAGATCGCCTCGGTCAACCCCTGCCCGGAGGTCGAGGCGGGTCCCGACAATCCGGTGCGGCTGTACGTGACCCCGCCGCTGCCCGAGCGCCTGCTGGACGAGGTCGTGGCCGCTCATGAGCCCGACGATGACTACGGCCTGACTCCGCACCAGCGGGAGCGGCGGGAGCTGCTGGGCAAGCTCAGGAACCTCAAGGAGAACGAGACCCTGAGCGTGCAGGAACTCCAGCGTGCGTTGATGTTGACGCTCACTGATAGTTAGAAATTTTCCATTTCAACTACTTACTGTTCCTGGTCAGACAGCGGCACGGAAGGGGCGGGAGAAAGAACGGGGATAGCAGAGATGACCGATGACGAACGGTAAGGGACCAGGCCGGGGAATCGCGGAGAGGACAAGGCCGAACCGCCCGCGTGTACGCGTGAGGGAGAGGTGAACGGGTTGATCACGCCGTGGCTGATGGCTCTGGCTCCGACCTCCGGCTCTCCCGGGGCGCTGGGGACCTCTTCACTGGCCGCGCTACTGTCGAGCGCGATCGTGGCATTGCTGGCGGTGTTCTACGCGATCCTGAGAGGGAAGCTACGTCCCGAGAACGCGCTGAAGGAACTACGGGAGGATCGGGACGCCAGAGTCGCCGAGGCCCGCTCCGACCGGGACATCCGGCTGGCGGAGCTGGCCAAGCAAGTGGAGATGTGGAAAGACGCCCATGGGCTAGCCGAAGAGGCTCGTCGATCCCAGGAGGCCCTCTTGCGTGAGACCACAATGGAGATCGGGAGAACGGTGCAACATGTCATCGGTGCCCTACAGGAGGCCCGTGTACAGGCCCGCGAGGAATGGGGACCAGGAGACCCGAGGGGATTCCGGCAGGATGCGTAAGAGGTGGTGGTGGCCGCGAGAGGACGAGCAGAAGCCCTCTCCGCCCCCACCGCCCCCTGAGCCGGAAATTTCTCTACCGGATCCCGATGAGGCTCGTAAGGCATTGGCGGAATCCAAGGAGAACGCGCGCCGCCTGGACGAGTTCGCCGGAGAGGTCAAGGAGATGCTCGCGGCGATGAAGTCCGCTCGCGAAGAGAACAATTTCGCGGAGGGGATCGTAGAGATGATCCGGAGAGGGCGTTAGTGATCACGCTCGGCGGCTTCTTCGCCGCTCTGGCCACGACGGGCTGGGTCGGCTCGACGCTGCTGCTGGTCGTCTACCACCGGATCGCGCGGTGGTGGGGGCACGCCTACGGCCGGGCGCTGTTCCTGCTCATCCTGGTGTCCTTCCTGTTCTTCACCACGAGCATGCTCTACAACTGGTTCGGCCCTGACCATCTGGGGCGTACTCAACTACGAGTGGTCATGCTCGTTCTGAGTGTCGGCATGGTCTGGTATCTGTTGATCACTTTGCTGCGCGGGGGCGTGGCGGCCCGTCGCCAGCGGCGGTGGGAGGAACGGGGGACGACGTATGATTCAGGCGCTCAATGACTGGTACCCGCTGGCCTACAAGGTCGTGGTGTGGCTCACCGTCCCTGCGGCGGTCGGCTTCCCGATCTGGTACCACCTCAAGCTCCAGTGGCGCTCCAGTGAGATGGGCCGCCACGTCATGGGGTACTCGGCCGTGGTCGCCCTGCTGTACGTGACCTCGATCCTGCGGCTTACCTTCCCGGGCATGCCCGCCCAGCGGATCATGACCCTCACGCTGGCGGTGCTGATGATGACCGTGGTGTGGTGGCGGGTGCTTGTCTTCGTGCACATCTACCGCCAGACCCGGCAGGAGCGCGAGGACAGGCTCAGGCAGGAGCGCAACCCAGACGACGTTCCTAAGGTTTCTGGGGAATAGCTCTTCCCATTCCCCGCGCTGCTTGGTAATCTGGGGTTACCCGAGAGAGAACGACCCCCAGGAGGACACCATGGCAGCTCGCTCGCTCGAAGACCTGCGCGGCGGCTTCAACCGGCTGATGGAGCACGAGCAGGCCGCGAAGAACGCGGTCCCCGCCGAGCCCGCCGCGCGCCCGTTCATGACCCAGGCCCGGATCGACCTCTTCCGCACGATGCTCTCCGAGCGCTTCGAGCCCGCCGAGGCCAAGCAGCGCTTCGAGTACGCGGACTGGAGCAAGATGGGCCGGGCGGAGTTCGACCGCTTCTTCACCTGGCTGAAGGCCCAGCCCAAGCTCGCTCGGGCGGCTAAGGCCCCGGCGAAGGCGCAGGACGCGCCCAAGGCCGCCGCCTCGGTCACCGTCCCGCTGATCGAGGGCAAGTTCACCGTCAGCTTCCTGGACGGCGGCCCGCACAAGACCCTGCGGGTGCGCCGCCAGGACGAGGACGCCAGCTTCAAGCCGGGCGTGCTGCTGGTCGGCCACCTGACCGGCTCGGACAACGACAGCGACTACACCAACGTCGGCCACGTCACCGGCGGCGGCCAGGTCGTCATCTGGAAGAAGCACCGGGGCAACGAGCGCCTGGAGCTGGCCGTCCGGGTGCTGATGGCCGAGCCGCAGGCCGCCGCCGCCGCCTACGCCGAGGAGAGCGGCTCCTGCTCCGCCTGCGGGCGCACCCTGACCGCTCCGGTCTCCGAGAACCCCTTCCGCGCGATGGGCCTGGGCCCCGAGTGCGGCAAGAAGTCCGGCTGGTGAGCCACTGAGCGGCAGGGCACAATGAGAGGGCGGGGGCCTCCCCGCCCTCTCTTGCGTTCCCCAGGAGCCCGCCCATGCCCTCCCGCCGCGTCATCGACTGGCAGATCAAGCCAGGCGACAAGGACAACTCCTACGTCCTGCTGCTGCGCAACAGGACCGTTCTGACCGACAGCAGCATGACCGAGATCAACAAGCACCTGCGCAAGCACCGCGACCAGGGCCAGACGGTGCACGAGGTGGCCGAGGACGGGTACGCCACCGACGTCACCCGCCGCCTGGACCGCCGCCACCGCCCCGCTCAGCCCGCCTCCGCCCCCCGGCGGCGTTCCCCCGTCCGGATGCCGCTGATAAGGTTCTGAGCGCGCTCGGCATTTTGGCAGGTGCGGGTATGGCGAGACCCCCGGAGAATGGAAGCTCCGGGGGTCTCGTGGCGTCCTGCTAGAAGAGATCGTCGAAGAAGTTGATCCAGAAGCCCCCACCGTCGCCGCTGGAGCGACGGGAGGAGCGGGACCCAGCCTCGTACCAGGCCCCGGCCTCCAGGCCGTTACCGGCGCTCTCAGCGGCCTGACGGCGCTTGCTCTTGCGGGGCACCCTGATGACCCGGGTGCCCTTCCTGCGTCTCCATGGCTTCATGCGTTCTCCTCGGGCTCGATCCGGTAGAGCAGATGGTCTCGGTGGTCGTGGAGGGTGTCGAGCCAGTACCGGCGCACCGGCTCGGCGCGGTCCTCCTCGGTGGCGATCACCAGGGGCAGGACCCGTACCGGCGCGGCGGGCATCCAGATCGTGTCGGGCGGGCCCTCGAAGCGGCCCACGACGATCTGGGCGTTGTGCCCGTCGTGCGGGCCGCCCCAGAACTGGACGCGCACCCTGTGCATGTCGCTGCTCGTCTGGTCCGTCATCAGGAGCAGGGCTCCCCGGCACCGATGAGGACCCGCCCGCGCCCCTGCCGCTGCTCCCGGGCCTCGCGCAGAGACTCCTGGTTGATCCTCTTCCAGTTGTGCCCCAGGTGGTACATCAGGCAGTTCGGACACTCGTAGACGTCGATCAGCGGATCCTCCAGGAACCCCGGACTGGCCTCAGCCTCCTGGCGGCTGAAGAAGGCCTGCTTGCGCTTGGGCGGCTTGCGGTTGCGGGTGGAGATCGGGGTGTAGCAGGAGCGGCTCCACACTCCCCGGCGCGGGGCGGGCACCCCGGCGCACTCGTAGGAGCAGTACAGCCCCTTCAAGACGATGAAGCCGAAGAAGCATCGGCAGGCCAGGCACCTGCGGCGCTCGGGGTAGATCAGGGCGCTGCTCATCGTCTCCTCCTATCGGATCAGTGTGGCCCAGCCGACCAGTTTGTTCACGTGGTGCTCCAGCAGGCCCATCCGCTGGTCGATCTTCAGCAGGTAGGTCGGGGCGATCTCGTCGTCCCGGGCAGCCGCCCAGGCCAGGTCCCCCGAGCCGATCTCGTCGTCGATCCAGGCGAAGGGCCGCTCGCCCACGTGCTCGGCGATGCAGCCGACCTTGGAGTGCAGGTAGCGCCCGTTCCACGTCCCCAGGTTGTACCGACCGGCGTCGCAGGGGACGTAGGGCAGCCGGGGCAGCCCTAGCAGCGGGGTCAGGTACTCGTTGGCCTGGTCGTCCCACATCGTGCACCACACCGGGGTGAAGTGCTCGGCGAGCCGCGCCAGCCAGTTCGCCATCTCGTGCCGGAAGCGGATCGGGTAGCCCAGGACCTGGTGGATGGCGTAGGTCCGGCTGCCCTGGTTGCGGTTGATGGCGTTCAGCACGCCGTCCACGTCCATCAGCAGTAGGGGCCTCCCGTCGTCGGGAATCGTCTCGACATCGAGAATCATGCATCACCTCGCTTTTAAAAATCTCATGGGTTCGGCTTCCTACATTACCAAGGAATCTGGGGAACGGCCAGCCCGTTGGCTCGGCACCATGTCCTCGGCAGCCTCCCGCCACGGAAGAGGCGGAGGCAGGAGGGAGCCACGGTGTTCAAGAAGTACGCCACGGCGACGATCATCAGCGCCGAGATCGCCACGCGCAGCGCGGTCGGGCTGGTCAAGGCGTCGCACCGTGCGGTGTTCGACTACGAGCCCAAGCAGGGGTTCCTGTACGTGCGGTCGCGGATGATCTCGTCGCGCTGCAACGACAACCACGACGAGTTCCCGGCCGAGGAGATCAAGGCGGCCTGGAAGACGGCCAAGGGCAAGCCCGCCTTCGTCAACCACCACAACGAGACCCACAAGCGGATGCGCGGCGTGATCATCGACGCCGTCCTGCACGAGGACACCCTCCCCGACGGCAAGCCCGACCTGTGGATCGAGGCGCTGCACGAGATCGACGCCAGGCGCTTCCCCAAGCTCGCCGAGGCGATCGTGTCCGGCCGCGTCAACCGCACCTCGATGGGGTGCGACGTCGGCTTCTCGGTCTGCTCGGCGTGTGGCAACAAGGCCAGCACCCCGGCCGAGTACTGCGACCACATCCCCCGGATGAAGGGCAAGATCCTCTACCGGCACACCGCCTCGGGCCAGCGCGAGGGGCACCTGATCCGGGAGATCTGCCACAAGCTCAGCTTCTTCGAGAACAGCTTCCTGGTGGAGGACCCCGCCGATCCGACCGCCGTCGTCACCGGCGTGGACGACCGGGGCCTGAAGGCCACGGCCAGCAAGAGCGCCACGACCTCCGCGCTGCGCAGGCTGGCCGAGTACTGGGTGGACTGCGACAAGCCCGGCTGCGGTGAGCACTGGGGCCCGCACGGGGCCGCCGGGCTGCTGATCCGCCATCACGACCCCAAGGACGGCCAGCACCGCTACCTGCTCCAGAAGCGCGCCCCGTGGGTGGACCACGGCGGTACGTGGGGCATTCCCGGCGGCGGCCTGGAGCGGCACGAGAGCCCCGAGGAGGGCGCGCACCGTGAGTCCGAGGAGGAGATGGGCGAACTCCCCGAGCTGAGCCACCACAAGACCCACACCGACGACCACGGCGGCTGGGCCTACCACACCGTGGTCATGGACTCCCCCGAGCAGTTCCATCCTCAGGGCTGGGACGATGAGTCCACCGGGCACGCGTGGTTCACCAAGCCGGAAATGAAAAATCTCGACCTGCATCCTGGATTCGCCCAGAGCCTGCACAAGGTCACCGAAGGAGACGGGATGCAGACGCAGTCCTCGCTGCCCGGCATCGAGATCGAGGCGATCCGGTACGAGAAGCCGACCGATCACCCGTTCTTCAAGGAGGACGTCAGCCTCCACCCCAAGCACATCATCAAGACCTACGACGAGGCCGACGGCCCCACCAAGGCGCAGGGGATGCGCTGGTACGCCGACGGCCACCACGTGGCCAAGGCGCTGGACCCCGACGGCGACGCGCACCGGGGCGCGGGCGTGCTGGCCGCCTACTCCCCCCGCAGCAACTGGCCGATCAACCTGTTCAACGCCTCCCGGTCGCTCCAGCAGCGCAAGGCCGTCCGGATCGGCGAGGGCATGAACGTGATGGGCAACCACGCCAAGTCGGCGGCCAAGATCCTGGAGGAGGGCAAGCACTACTTCCAGGCGTTCACCACCCCCAAGATCAGCGACTTCGCCCACCTGCTGGCGCACGGCGGGGACGACCAGGATTGCGCCCACTGCGCGCCGCACAAGAAGGACGACTACCCCAAGCAGGCCGTGGTGGTGGACCGGCACGCGCTCTCGGCGGCGGCCGGACGCCGGATGAACGACAACGATCTGGGCCGTGCGCCGCTGGGCACCCGCAAGTTCTACGAGCACGTGGCCGACCAGTACCGCGATGCGGCCAAGACCATCTCCGCCCGCGACGGCATGACCCTGCACCCGCACCAGCTCCAGGCGGTCACCTGGCTCCAGCAGCAGAAGCGCAACGCCGCCCAGGAGAAGATCGACTCCCCCAACGACCCCAAGGCCAAGGGCCGGATGACGCGCGAGCGCAACGCCTGGACGGCCTGGGAGGAGCACTCCCAGAAGCACCACCCCGGCTTCCAGACCGGGGACGAGGCCAACATGCACCTGCGCAACCCGCACAAGCACTCCAGCCTGCCGACGGCCGCATTCCGCAAGGGCGCTCCGTTCGCGGGCTACGACGACTTCGAGGACTGCACGCAGGAGAACTCCGACAAGGGCGACCCCGACGCCTACTGCGGAGAGGTCAAGAAGCGCACCGAGGGCTCCCGCTCCAGCCTGCCGACGGTGGCCTACAACGAGACCCGGGCCCCGGCCGACGTGGACACCCTGCGCACCGAGAGCTGCCCGGTCTGCGGTGAGGCCGACTCCTACGACGGCGACCGCTGCCAGGTCTGCCACTTCATCCAGCCGCCCTCGATGTTCACCGACCCCGACACCGGGGTGGCCAAGCAGATGGACCTGCGCAAGGACCAGTTCGACCAGGGCATGGTCGGTCCCGACGGCCAGCCGATCCAGGGCATTCCCGACGGTACGGGCGATCCCAACCTCCCCAACGGCATGGACCCCGAGATGCAGGGCCTGCCGGGGATGCCCGGGGACCAGGTCGCCGACCTCTTCTGCCCCGCCTGCGGCTTCAGCGCCGATACCCAGCAGCCGATGACCAACAACGACCCGTCGGCCCCCAGCGAGCAGCAGGGGCTGCTGGAGGGCGACGTCTGCCCCCAGTGTGGTCAGGCCACCATGCTCTCGCCCAACGATGTGGGCATGATGGGCGGCGAGGTGCCCCAGGAGATGGCCGACGACGCCGACGCCGACGGGATGCCCGACGACCAGGAGCCCGACGAGAACCGCGATGGGATTCCCGATGACGCACAAGTCGACCTCGACGCCGACGGCGTTCCCGACAGCCAGGAAGTGGACTCTGACGAGAACGGCGTCCCCGATGACGCGGAGGGACTCGGAGCTGAGACTCCTGATGCGGATGGAGACCAGGCTGACGAGCCCGAAGCTGAAGATAACGGCGTCGATCCTGTAGAGGACGACGAAGAAGCCCTGAAGGGGCGGAAGGACAACTCGCGCCGCGCTTAACAGGCGCGGACCAACCCGCATGAGGGAGACCATGAGCAAGCCGAACAACGCGGCGGCGAAGTCCTCCGGTATCGCCGCCCTTCAGCAGAAGATCGCCGCGCAGGAGCGACTGCTGCGCGCTCAGGCCGCCGCCCTGGAGGTCGCGGGTCAGCAGCTCCACTACCTGGGCAAGCTGGCGGGCGTCTCCAAGGAGTTCGAGGCGATCAAGGCCGAGGGCGTCAAGAAGGTCGCCGACATCATGAACCCGGCGCAGCCCATCCCCGACCCGTCCTCCGGTGCGCCGACCGAGACCACGCAGCAGGCCGAGGCCCCCAAGACCTTCGACGACCCGCGCAACCCGGGCCTGACGCCCGGCTCGGTGGACGGCGTCCCGGCCCAGCAGGTCGACTCGCCGCTCACTCCGGGCGCGACGCTGCCGACCTCGCCCTACACCCAGCTCGTGGACCCGACCCAGCCGGTCGCCGGTACCGAGACCCACGTCCCGCTCGACCAGACCAAGATCGAGACCGATGTCAGGGTCGGCGACCCGATGGCCAACGCCGACAACCCGCAGGGGTACGGCTTCCCGCTGACCGGTCCGTTCGCCCAGGACGGCGCGGCCAGCGCGAACACCACCACCTCGCCCGGGATGCAGCGCACCATGGCCTCGATCCGGCTGGCCAAGCTCCGCAAGAGCGCGGGCCTGCTGGCCGGTGACGCCGACGAGCTGGTGGCGGCCACCGAGATCGAGCGGACCGCCGGTCTGTCCGATCAGATGATCGAGCACGAGATCCTCACCCTGGACTCGGTCGCCAAGACCGCCGCCAAGCAGCGTCCGGGCAGGCGTCGGCAGGGCGGCCCGCTGCCCAAGGTCGCCAGCGCCGAGCGCCATGCGCCGAGCCTGGCGGGCGGTGTCGAGCCGGGCCTGAGCGCGGTGGCGGCCAGCGGCTTCGACGCCGACGACGCCAGCGACCTGTTCCTGAACTCCTGACCTGAGATGCCCTACACCGCGACCATCGCCCCAGGCGTCAAGGACGTCATCGTCGGCGGCAACGGCCCCTATCAGGCCGGTGACGCCGTCACGCTGACCGACGCCGCCTACGTGGCGATGGACCCGGCGGTGTTCGCCACGGTCTTCACCGCCCCGCCCGTACTCCAGGGCGGGGGCGGTGGGGGTGCCGTGGATTCGGTCAACGGTGAGACCGGCGCGGTGGTGCTGGACGCAGGGGATGTCGGAGCTGGGTCTCAGGAAGCGGTCGTCTCTCAGGTGATCACCACCGGGGACATCAACCCGATGCCCAACACCTCCGCCGCCTGGCAGAAGCTCGGTGCCTTCGAGCTGGCGATCCCAGCGGCCGTAGGCGATCACGTCCAGCTCGAAGCCTCCGGGATGCGTAACCAGAGCAGCGCTCTGGTGGACTTCGCGATCATGGTTGGTTCATCGTTGGTCTGGTTCTCCTCCACTGGTACCGGCACTCCTGCGACAGACGGCAATCCAGGCTGGTATGCCGTCGCCAACTTCTGGCCGCATGGAGGACCCGCCTGGCTGACGGTGGGCCCAGGGCATCTGGACGGAGGCAACATCCGCTGGGTGATCGCTACGAAGGCTGCGGGGACGGGGATCTTTTATGCCAGTCCGACGTGGCCCTTCCGGTGGCGAGCGATCAACAAGGGACCGGTGAGCTGACGTGCCGTACAAGGTGACGATCGCCAGCGGGCTCGACAACGTGGTCATCGGGGGAAAAGGCCCCTTCACTGCTGGGGACGTGGTCCTGCTCACCGATGAGGAGTTCGCCGCGATCCGGCCCGAAGGCTTCGCCACTCTTTTCGAGGGCGCACCGGCAGCGGTCAACACCACCACCGCCAGTCCTTACGCCTGAGTCGCTCCGCCAGAGCAGAGCCCCGATCCATTCCCGGACCGGGGCTCTGTTGCTGTCCAAATGACCTCCGGAGCACCTGGAATGGGCGAAGGGAGCCGTCCGATCGGCTCTGGTTCACCGAGAGTTTCGATTGGAGGGACATGCTCAGGACTCGCATGAACAGCTCGTACATCAAGCGGACTTTCCGCCCGCTGTACGGCTGGACGCAGATGACGCCCAAGTCGGTCTTCCTGGATCCGGCATGGGACCGCTCGACCCCCATTTGGCCAGGCATGGTCATGACCAAGGGCGTCGGCGAGAACGTCACCCTGGTCGGCGCGACCGGCAACGTCCCCTACGGCTTCGCGGCCCTGTACGTCGGCGGCGACGGCATCGACGAGCCGCTGGACGTGGGCATCAACGCCTTCGCCGTCTGGGTGATGGCGGCCGACGCCGAGGCCGAGATCCTCGCCCCGGCGTTCGACTCGACCCAGACCTACACCGACACCGCCGGTGCCGAGACGCTGCTGTACGGCATCGCCACCGGTACCGGCCGGGGCAAGCTGGCCGCCGCCACCAACGGCGCGGTCGCCACGGCGCTGACCACCGCTCCGGTGGCCCGGCTGCTCAAGGTCAACTCGCCCACCAAGATCACGATCGGGGGGCTGCGCTGATGACTCAGATTGTTGCTTCCGGTCTCGGTGGCCGTGTCGCCCGCAAGAGCGACGACTACGTGGCCGCGATCACCGCGCGCCAGGCCAACGGCCAGACCCTGAGCCACGACGCCAAGGTTCAGAAGCTCGCCCTCATCCTCAAGGACGAGGTCTCGGGCATCAAGCGCCTGGGCGTCGGCATGGTCGGCCCGATCCAGCTCAAGCTGCGCTACCAGGGCGTCACCCGCAACATGCTGATGGAGGACCCGGTCACGCCGGGAACCCCCGTCGAGTACGACGTGTGGGACGACCTGGGCCAGGCGTACATCATGTCGGGCACCGAGGGCGAAGTCCGCGTGACCCCCTTCGAGGGCAAGCGCGTCCCGGTGCGGTTCTTCCGCATCGCCTCCCGGCCCGCCATCCGCAAGGAGGACCTGTTCTACCTCCGCATCAACGCGGTCGAGCAGGTCCAGGACGAGACCAAGCAGGCGATCCTCAAGCAGGAGGACGCCCGGCTGATCGTGCTGCTCCAGGCGGCGCTGACCGACTACTCCACCCGCCCCGACCACGTCGTGACGCCCAACCACGACATCACCGAGGCGTCGGGGTACCTGACCCCCGGCTCGCTCTACTCGGCCGTGTCCATGACGGACATGCACGAGCTTCAGAGCGCGCGGATCCTGATCAACCCGATGGACTTCCGGGACATGTACAGGTGGGACATCAACCAGACGGGCTGGGCCTTCAAGGACCGGGTCGTCGCGGGTCAGCAGATCACCTCCTTCGGCGAGTTCCAGATCCAGCGGTCCATCGCGGTCCCGCAGAAGAAGATCTTCCTCACGCCGGAGCCGAACTTCCTCGGTGTCTTCCCCGTCCTGTACTCGCTGGACGTGGAGGAGAACCACAACGTGGAGGCCTTCTGGAAGGGCTGGGTCTTCGACGAAATGGTGTCGATGGCCATCCTCAACCCCAGGGGCATCGCCACCATCACCAAGACCCCGTAGGACCCCACGCCCTGCGGGACAGCGGCCCGTCCCTCCCTTGCGGAGGGGCGGGCCGCTCCGCTGTTACCGGCCGGATGAGAGCCCCGGAAGGGGCGAGGAGGGACTCATGGCGACGATTCCCAGTCATCACGACGTAGGCGACGAGGGCCACACCACCGACCACAACCTGATCTCCGACGCCCTCACCGAGCACCAGCAGCGGCTGGGCAACGTCGAGGGCGTCCAGTCGGCCTACATGGTCAAGGCCGGTGGCAACGTCATCAACCTGACCAACCCCTCGGGGGCGGCCGAGAGCGTGGTCATCCCGGCGGGCAGCCGGGACTCGGCGGTGTACGTCAAGCAGGTCACCTACGGCGGCAAGCGGACCTTCGCGCTGGACACCTACGGCCAGGCCCGCCTCGGGTCGGCCACGCCCTCGGAGGTCGCGCTGACGGTGTGGGGGTACGACGCCACCCAGTCCGGCGACCTCCAGCGCTGGCGCACCTACGAGGGCGGCCCGATCGTGAGCCGGATCGGCCCCGACGGCACTGTCTACGCCCCCAACCTCACCCCCTCCGTGTGGACCACGCTGCCTCTGACGTCGGGACTGGTCTGGAATACCTCCCTGGGGGCCCGGCCGTCCTACCGGATCATCGGGGATCAGGTGCAGGTGCGGGGCAACGTCAAGAAGTCCAACGGCAGCGACTTCACGGTCACCCCGCAGGACATCGGGACCCTGCCGGTGGGGTTCCGGCCGCCGAACCTGGTGTACACGGTCACGGGTTCGACCTTCCGCGACGACTACGGCTACACGCGGATGGAGGTCCTGACCAGCGGCGTGATCCGGGGGATCTTCTGGTCCTCCACCTACAACCCTGAATGGATGAGCCTGGACGGGATCACCTTCTCGATCACACCATGATCGTCGGGGAGGTTGCGCTCAGGACATATGCGTGCGCATACTGAGGGCGGCTTCGTGCGCAGATCACCCTCTATGCATCTTGGCCGAAATCTCTTGGGTGGAGAGAACCCGGGGCGTTCAGCGCCCCGGGTTTTCTTCTTTTCTGCCTGTCGCACCACCCCTGGTCGCCGAGGAATGGGTGAGAACCAACCCCATACTCCAGAGGTGATCCACATGCCGGTCGGCCAGCTCGTCGCACTGCGGAACAAGAAGAACGGGGTGACGGTCCTGACCCCCGACCGCAGCGACCCCCGCAACTACCTGGAGTTCCAGGCCGCCGGTGACCCCGGCGGCGGCGACGTCCAGTACGTCTCGGAGGAGTCGGCCGCCAGCCCCGCCTGCGTCAAGGCCATCCTGCACGACGTGCTGGAGCTGGAGACCGACACCATGTCCCCCGCCGTCGCCCAGGCGTTCCAGCAGCAGATGCGCGTCGCCAAGCAGCAGCGCGAGCAGGCCGAGGCCCAGGTCGCTCTGACCATCGAGCGCACCGAGAACACCGACATCGTGGGCCAGGATTGCGTGGGTCCCGGCGACCGGCCGGGTAAGTCCTGCGGTGCCTCGGTGCCGGTGCGCGAGGCGGCCCTGAAGGACGCGGCCCCGCTCTGCCCGCGCCACAGCGCCCTGACGGCGGAGTACGTCCCGACGGTGGACTACAACGGGGACAAGCAGACGACCCGGTGGATCCGGAGCCGGATGACCGAGCGCGAGCGGGAGCAGGTGTGAGCGAAGACAGCCAGACTCAGGGATTCGGGGAGTACTACCCCGAGTCGGCGGGCTACCAGCCCTACAACGACGCGATGGCGGCCTGGCGCAACCAGGTGCGCGCGATGCAGGACGAGGGCAGCCTGCCACGCGCCCAGGAGCCCGCTGAGGGCCCCGAGGAGCCCGAGCGGGCCCCAGAGCCCGAGCAGGCCTCCCAGGAGGCTCAGACGCCCCCTGAGGGCGTCCGGGAGCCCGACGACTCCCAGGAGATGGACGAGAACCCCGAGCGGCGCTACGCGGCTCCTGAGAGCGTCCAGGGCGACTCTGGCGATGGCGAGGAGGGCGACTCCGAGCAGGAGGAGCCCCAGGAGGTCTACGACCCCTCCGTGCACAACGCGCCCGAGGTCGTGGAGTACCTCAAGGGGGTCGGCGAGCAGGAGGCCGTCCGCGTGCTCGACGCGGAGAGGGCGGGCAAGAACCGCAAGGGGATCACCTCCCAGGAGGAGGAGATCCTGGCTCGGTCCCGTGAGAACGACCAGGACGGCTCGGACTCCCCGAGCTGAACCGGACAGACCCAGAGAGGTAGGGAGGCCCGGAGATGCCTGACACTCCAGCCACGAACGTTGAGACCGCCGGGGTGTACGGCCACGCCGGAGCCATCCCCGTGGGGAGCCAGGCGGTCTCGGGCGCGGTCAAGGACACCACCGAGATCGGCGGGGCGGGCTCGATCACGGCCCGCCCCGAGAACCCCGGGATGAGCGGTACGCCCGACACCGAGGGCGTCTACGGGCCCAACAAGCCCGAGAGCTTCAGCCCCGTCTCCACGCTTATGAGCGCCACCAAGGACACCACCCAGGGCTACGCGGCGAACATGAGCGCGCCGGTCTACCGCGCGCCGGGTTCGGGCTCGCCGGGCGTGATCAAGGACACCACCAACGCCTACGGCTTCGTCGCCGCCGTGCCGGTGGACAGCTACCCCTGGATCACCCAGGGCACGATCGAGACCGGCACCTTCGGCGCTCCGGGCGGCCTGGTGTCCAGCCAGACCGACACCATCACCGCCGACGTGGGCGTGCCGGTGCCGCTGACCAAGAGCGGGATCCTGTCCACGCCCGCTCAGCTCGTGGTCAAGAAGGGCGTCACCACGCTGGTGGTGACCACCGACTACACCGTGGTGACCACCGGGACGGCGCAGACCCGCACCTACTCGATCACCGCCGTGGACTCGGTGACGGTCAACGACGGCGACTCGCTCACGGTGCAGTACCTGTACGGTGACGCCTCCTACTTCGCCAGCCACGACCCGACGGCCGTTCCCCCGGCCCCGGTCATCGGCACGGCGGTGGCGGGCGACCGCCGGATCCGGGTGGTGTGGACCAACCCCGCGCTCGCCCAGACCGACGACATCGACGGCTACCTCATCCAGTCCGACACCGAGGGCACCCGGTACGTCCCGGGCGGCCTGCTGGCCTTCGACTTCGAGAACGTCGTCCCGGGGCAGAGCTACACGTTCCGGGTGGCGGCCTTCAACGAGAAGGGCCTGAGCGTCTTCAGTGCCTGGTCCAACGCGGTGGTCCCGCTGAACTACGACCAGGTGCCCACGGGCGCGCTGGACCCCGATAACACCGGCAACCCGGTGTACAACGCCGACGGCACGATCGTCGCCGGGACGGGCCTCTGGATCTGACCGTACTGCCAGGAGGGGGCGTCCGATCCGGGCGTCCCTTCTTGCGTTCCCAAGGTTCCTTATGAAAGAGTGGGAGGACCTGAGAGAAGGAAGGTACTCATGCCCGAGACCACGGCGGACGCCGTTTCCCTGGACGTCCTCCAGGCCGTCGCCAACCAGATCGACACGATGAGCCGCCGGTTCTCCAACTCCGCGCACCGCTGGCTGACCGCGACCTCCCGTACCGCCCAGTTCGCCGCCGAGGTGCGGGCCGACGCCTGGGCCACCGCGCTGACCACGGTCGTCCTGCCGACGCTGGGGGCCGGTTTCGCGATGGGGCTGGACCCGATGCGGATCGCCCAGGACGTCCACAACGCCGCCGGGCTCAAGAACTTCGACCCGAACCTGATCCACGAGCGGATCATGGAGGTCGTCCGCGAGGACCTGGCGGCCTGGTAGACGCCCCAGAAGTTAAAATCTGCGAGGAGGTCGCGTGAAGGATCTGGAGCTGCCCGACGAGGTGGAGCTGGAGGACTACTACTTCCAGCTCGCCCGGCAATACGAGAGCGAGGACCCCAGGCCGGACGTCGCCGAGCCGATCGAGGTCGCCAAGAGCTACTACGTCGAGGACAACCGGCCGGTGCTCTACGACGAGGAGGAGCACCGGGAGTAGCCCCCGCTGCTGCCCCAGGACGCCTCTCGCCCCTGAAGGGGTGAGAGGCGTCCGTCGTTCCCCTGGAGATCACCTATGAGCACCCTGAGCCCGCGCATGGGTCTGAAGCGGCCCGATGACAGCGACCCCTTCCTGTCCCAGGACTTCGTGGACAACTGGAACAAGATCGACGCGGCTCCCGGCGTGCACATCTGCACCTCGGGAACGCGGCCGAGCTGGGGATCGGCCCAGGCGGGCCGGACGGTCTTCCTGACCGACTACAAGGCCTTCCAGTGGTGGGACGGCTCCGCCTGGCAGAACGAACGAGCGGCCACCGGCCTGTTCGCGGGCGGCGCGGTCTTCGACGCCACCCTGTCCAAGAACGCCGTGGTGACCTACAACCTGGTCAACTTCACCACCCCCCGGCCCTGCTCGCTGGCCATCGCGATGTCGATGACGGTCTCCTGCGACGCGCGGTTCGTGCAGGACGTGTACGGCCGGATCGTCTACGACGGCGGCGACATCCTGCTGGGGGCCTACTCCGACGCGATGCGGTTCGCGGGCAAGAGTGACGACACCTCTGCCGACACCAAGAACACCATGACGATGCTGGGCGTGGTCAACGTCAGCGCGGGTGCGCACACCCTGGGCGGCAAGGTCACCGTCGGCACCCACAACACCTCGGTGATCCTGCGGGGCATGAAGACGATCTCGGTCCTGGGCGTCTACGCTTCCAACCAGATCCTTTAAATCTCCGCGTGGGATTTCAAGGATTCGGTGACTTACTTGAAAAGGGGAGGTCATGGAGGGCTACAACGCCGACCCGACCGATGCCGTCGCCGCTGACTTCATCGACTGGCGCGAGCGCCGGTACTTCGGCCGCAACACCGCTCAGACGGTGGGCCTGTCACTGATCGGATCCGACGGCGCGACCCCCATCGACGCCGACGCCGACGTGACGCTGACGTGGTTCCTGGACGCCGTTGACGGCTCGGCGACCCAGGTGTTCCAGCGGGTCGCCCTGCACCCCTCCACGGGCCTGTACGAGGTCGTCCTGACCGCCGAGGACACCGCGACCCTCGGCAGCTACCACGGCCTGTGGACCTACGCCCTGGACGGCGGGGACGAGAGCTACACCGTCTACGCGGTGGTGGGTGAGTCCAACCCCGCCTACGACCAGCTCCCCCAGGCCTTCCAGGAGGTCGTGGACAACGTCTGGATCCGCTTCGCCGACCTTTTCGACTCCCCCTCGGGCGGCGCGCACCTCCAGACCTACTACCAGGCGCACTGGTCCCGGGGCCGGATGGCTCAGCTCATGGGGATGGGTCTGCGGCGGCTCAACATCATCAGCCAGCCCTACCAGACCCACACCATCGACGGGGTGGGCGGGGCCGTCTTCCCGATCGCCCAGTGGGGCGGCCTGCTGGAGCTGGTGACCTATATCGAGGCCGTCAAGCACCTGCGGCGCTCATATCTGGAGCAGCCCGAGGTCCAGCTCTCAGGCGGCGTCTCCCGGCTCGACCGGCTGCACTACTTCGACCGCTGGGGCGAATTGCTCAAAGAGGCCGAGGCCGACCTCAAGAGCGCCCAGGACACATTCAAGATCGCTTACATGATGATGGGCACGCCTCAAGTCCTAGTAAGCGGTGGGGTCTATGGCAGGTTCGGACCTACGCGCATTGCTGGGAGCGTTGCCGCGCGTCCGAGGTATTGGACGAGGTTCTCGTCCTAACGGTGAAAGCGTCGGGGCTACTCTGTGGCCATGACCCACGTCTCCGACTACTCACCACCGCTGCCCAACGAACCCTCGCGCGAGGTACAGCTCGCCGCCAACGCCATCGGTTGGGCGCTCCAGCAGTATTGCCATCTGGAGCTGGAGGGGCACGCGGCGCTGTGGGTGGCGAACAACCTGGAGAATCAGGGCCTGCTGAAGCTCCCTGACGGCCGTCAGCCTGGCGACTCCTGACTCTCTGGGGTACTCTCAGTATACCCAAGAGATCTAGGGAACAGGAGGCCCCCATGCAGAGCTATGACGGCCCGCAGAGCCCCGAGGAGACCACCACCCCGGCGATCTACGCGCTGGCGGCCCAGATCGGCACCGAGGTGAACCGCCTCAGCACCCCGATCAGCGAGATGGAGGCCATCGGGATCGCCGAGAAGGTCGACCGGGGCTACCGCGAGGAGTTCGCCGACGACCTGGAGGCGGCCGACTCGCCGCTGTGCGACTGCTCCCGGGAGACCAGCACGCCGATCAGCCCCACGGACGGCGCTGAGATGGCCCACCACTGCGACTGCGCCGCCGTGACGGCCTCACGGGTCCTGCGGCTCGGGGAGACCCGCACGCGCCACGCCAGGGCCTGCTGGCCCAGGGATGAGATCTGATGGACCGCTGCTGCAACCCCTCCGGTACGAGCTGCCTGTGTCCCAGCCCCTGCTCGTGCACCTGCAACGGCTGCCCGACCTGCGGGTAAAGCTCCGTCCTTGCCAGTCCAGACGATCCCCGGGACGCTGAAGGTGTGACCGACATCGAGCGTCTGATCAAGGGCATGGCCGAGGAGATCGCCCAGCTCTCGGAGACGGTGGAATCCTTGGTCTACCGAGTGGAGGACCTGGAACATGAGCCTGCTGTGGGTGCGCGCGGTCCGTCATCCCGAGGTGCGGCAGGTCCCCGTGCGCGAGGTGCTGAAGGCGTACCGGCCGACTGAGGGGCGGCGCTGGGACGACGTGCGCCGGGAGTACCACCAGGAGCACCCGGTGATGATGAAGTCCCTGCGCCAGGACTTCGCCGACCGGGGCATCACCTCCCCGGTGGACGTCTTCCGGGACGGGGACGGCTGGGCGGTCCACAACGGCCACCACCGCATCCTGGCGGCCGAGCCCGACCAGAGGGACGTCCCCGTCCGGCACTGGGAGAGCGAGTCCGACATCCCCCGGACCAAGCGCTACTGGGATCCGGAGACCCGTGAGAACTACGGGCCCGAGGAGGACGAGAACGACGAGGGCCAGCTCCGCTACTGACATCTGCGGCATTAGGCTCCGGGCATGGCGATCGATGGGAAGTACGGCCGGGTGACCCTGGAGAAGGGCACCGTCGGCGAGGACGAGCCGGTGGTGGTCTTCCGGTCACAGGACAAGCTCCTGCCCCAGGTGCTGGAGTACTACCGGGGCCTGTGCGCGCGTGAGGGCTCGCCAGAGCATCACCTGGCGTCGCTGGGAGTCCGGACCGAAGAGGTCAGGGCATGGCAGGCCGACCACTTCACCCAGGTCCCGCAGAGCAAGGATCTGGCCTGACGCAGAGAAGCCCGGTCCCCCGAGAAGGACCGGGCTTCTGCCATGCACGGGCTACTCGACCGTCGTCTGGATGACCAGGACGTCGCGCTGGATGAGGCGGATGTTCTTCTCGCCGAACCTCTGGCGCATCTCCTCGCGCTCGGCGACGGCATCGGTCTTGCCCTCCTCGTCAAGGAAGACCGACAGATCCATCCAGAAGCACTCGTCCTCGTGCGCGGCACCGGCGGTGTCGTCGATGCGCTGGACGAGGAAGTGGACGCTCTTCTCGTGCAAGGTGGACTGCGTGGCGTCGGTCATGGTGCCCTCATCTGTCTCGGGTGGCTCGGCGCATCTGCGCGCTCTGGGTCTGGAGAACGTACCCGCGACCGGCGTACATCCGGGCGAAGCCCTGGGCGAGCCTCTGGCCGTGATGGAGGTCGGAGTAGGTGACATAGCCGTGCGAGGCCACCTGAGCCCCCTCGATGTCGGCGGCGAACTCGGTGGTGACCACCGCCTGCCGGTGGCCCTCGGTACGCCCCAGGGAGATCCGGATCAGGTAGCCGGTGCCGGGGTGGACCAGCTCGTAACCCCGCTGGCCGGTCAGGAACTGGTCGATGTCGCCCTCGATGGTGAAGGCCTCGGGGTCGTGGGAGGCCTTGGCCTGGTCCAGGACGGCCTGCCACTGCGCGAGCACGGCGCAGACGTTGCAGGTCAGCATCGACACCGGCTCCAGGGTGGGGCCCTCGCAGGCCCAGAACTGGCACCCGGCGCGCTCCAGCGCCTCGACCGTCTCGGTGATCAGGGAGAGGGGGACCTCCATCACCGGTCACCCCTGGCGCGCAGGACGACGTCGACCTCGGAGCCCGGCGAGGTGAGGAGGTGCAGCTCCTTCAGCAGGGACTCGGTCAGCTTGTACTCGTGCCCCTCGTCGGCCAGGCGGCTGACCGCCAGCGCCAGGCCGTCGCTCAGGGCCACCAGCGCGTACGAGGGAAGCACGTGCTCCTTGCGCAGCACGGCGACCGACTCGGCCGAGTCGAGGTAGAACCTGCGGTCGATGCCCGCCCGGGTCGGGGGGAGCTGGGCGTAGCCGTCGTCCATGTGGACGGCGGTGACCTCGATCCCGTCGCCGGTCTCGTCGTCGATCGCGTAGTCGTCGATCGCGATCAGCAGGTCGCCCTCACGGATCTCGGTGGGGCGCAGCGTCATTCGGATGCTCATGCCGTACTCGCTCTCTCTCGGGTAGTCTCACCCTATCCCCATGAACCTGGGGAACGCCATGCCCTTGCCAAGATTTTTAAATTTAGGAGATCCGATGTTCTGGTTCGTGATCATCGCCATCTACATCATCGGCTGGAGCTGGCTTCTGTGGGTGCTGTGGTACGCGGCCGACGACGGCTCGGTGTTCACCATGGCGGCCGTCGCGCTGCTGTGGCCGGTCATCATCCCCTGGCTGCTCCTGGGGGCGCTCAGGGACGCGCTGAGGGGCTTCTAGCGGGCATGCCACGGCCCCGGTATCCATCCAGATACCGGGGCCGTGGTGCAGGACCTAGCGGTCGCCCTTCGTCCGCTCCATCATGATCTTGTGCCAGTCCGGGCCGAGCATGCCGTTCAGCTCCCGGGCCGCCTTGTCGTAGGCGGTGCAGGTGCAGTTGGAGTGGTAGTCCATGCTGCACTCGCAGGCCTCGGAGTAGAACTCCCAGAGCGTCAGGGCCATTTCGTCCTGGCTCTTCGGTGGCCGGTCGCCGAAGACCTTGTCCATCGCCAGGGAGAGCATCTCGGAGCCGGTGTTCCACCGGGACGGGACGCCCTGGATGAACTGGTCCAGGGCGACCCGCAGCCGGAGCGCCTGCTCCAGATCCAGGTGCAGGTCGGGGAAACCGGCGGTGGTGCTCTGGGTGATGAACAGCCACACGTGCGGACCCTCGGCGGCCGAGGACTCCCGGATGGTCACGACGTTCCCGTAGGTGCTGATGACCTTGCTCGCGAAGTTCAGGAAGCCTCGGTCATTGGCAGGCTGGGGAGGATCGATCCGCCCCTCACGCCTCGGCATCGAGCACCTCCTGGTCGCACTCCTCGCAGGGGTAGGACTGGGGCTTGGGCCAGTCCGGGCGGGCCACCGAGCACGTCTCGTCGAGGTCGTACTTGCAGCCGTGCCACCGGCAGCAGTGGCCGGTGTGGACGTCCTGCTGGCCGCCGTCGCCGATGAACCTCGCCGCCTCGGCGCGGATGTTGATCATTCGCGATTGCAGGCCGTACCGGATCAGGCCCCGGCCGACGGTCTCGGCGTGGTCGGGGTCGCGGAACAGGACCTCCACCGGCCGGTCGGGATCGCGGTCCAGCTCGATGAGCAGATGGACGGTGTAGCGCGGGGCGTGGTCGCCGGTGAGCAGATGGCTGCCGTAGCCGGACGGCTTACCGGTCCAGCAGGCCTTGGTGCGCGACATGGGGGATACCTCTCTGTCGGATCAGCGGATGGGGCGGTACTGGGTGATGCTCTTGACGCCGTCCCGGCGGGTGGGGACGGTGAAGGTCTCCACGGTGGCCAGGCCGCGCGCCACCAGCGAGTCCATGATCCGCTTGGTGGTGGAGGTGTTGCCCCAGTACCAGCCCGAGCCTGGGTAGTAGACGCCGTGCCGCAGTAGAGCCTCCAGGACGCCCTGCTGCTCGGTGCCGAGCGGGCGCGGCTTGCGCACCTTGACGGGACGCTCGTAGCCCTCCACGTGCACGCCCTCGGGGAGCACGCCGCCCTCGACCATGCGCACCCGGCGGCCGGAGTCCACCAGGAGGTTGGCGATGTCCTCCTCGCACACCCGCCCGTCCAGCTCGTCCTGCCGGGTGGTGACGTAGTAGACCTGGTGGCCCTCCCCCAGCGCCTCGCTCACCTCGACCGCCAGCTCGGTGGCCGCGTCCCAGTCCAGGGACACTCCGTCCACGCGCAGGAAGCGGTTGGCGTTGGTCTTGCGGTAGGCGACGGTCCAGCCCATGGTGTCCTGCTCTCTCTCGGGTGCCCTGAGTCTTTCATAGGGTTGCTGGGGAACACAAGCGCGAGAGGAAGATTTTTAAATAAGCTCGGAAAGGGCGAGGGCCCGGCCACACCCCCAGGGTGACCAGGCCCTCTCACTCCATCGCTGGCCGACGGAGCCAGCAGATTATCATTCGGCCATGGACCTGACCCGCGCTCTGTTCACGCTCGCCCAACGCCCCGGCCCCGCCCAGACCGACGCCCAGCGGGTCGAGGCGGTCAAGACGGTCCTGAAGAGCATCGTCGACCTCCAGAACAAGGTCGACATCCTGATCGTCTACGCCGACCCCGAGACCCGCGACCGGATCGCCGAACTGAATCCGTACTAGGAGCGCGACCAGGGACTGTCCAGGCACTCCAGGTAGCGCTCGGGGGTGTTGTCCTCGATCCCCAGATGCTCCATCTTCACGACCCAGTCCAGGTAGTCGGCGCGGGGGTTGGCGACCACCGTGACGGTGTGGCTCGGCCAGTCGGCCTTGGTGGTCTCCCAGACGTTCCAGCACGACCGGCGGGGGTTGGAGAATCCCTCCTCGTCCAGGTCCTGGCGCATCATCGAGTGGGGCTTCTCGCCCCAGGGGTCGTCGAGATTGATGATCACCAGCGCGGCGCGGCCCATCACGGTGCCGTCCACGTCCGCCAGTGTGAGCTTGTCAGTCATCTCAGCCTCTTTCGGGTAGGGGCACGGCGTCCCAGGCGCTCCTGGGGCCGTACCGGGACGCTCAGCGGTCGTTGGAGCCCTCGCCGGACCCGCCGCGCGCTTCCTCGTCCTCCTGCTGGCGCTTCTTGTCCGCCTCGACGCCCTCGCGGTACCTGCGCTCGGCCTCGCGCAGCGCCTTGTCGTCCTGCTTACCCATGCGGTCCTCCGTCTCGTGGCTGGAAGGCCAGCATACCCCAGATTCGTTGGGAACGAGAGAAGTTCACCGAGACCCTGTCGTAACCTCACGGGGACCGGCAAAGATATGGAGGCCGAACTCAAGGAGGAGCCCTCAGTGGACATCGACCTCGGAGACGTGGTGGCCTCCTTCAACCTGCGTGTGAAGGGGATGCGTGGGCACTCCTTCCGGTGGCACATCGGCCCGGCGCTCGATGTGGACCCGCAGGATCGCCACCGGCCACAGCAACGGCGGTCGCCTCTCCCCGCCAGTAACCCACGAAAGGATCTGATCATGGACCTCCAGTCCGACAAGAAGGTCACCGCCACCGCCGAGTGGACCGACGAGAACGGCAACCCGACCGAGACCCCCGCCGACGCCCAGTGCACCTACACCGTGGACGACGCCTCGGTGATCGACCTGACCGACAACGGCGACGGCTCGGCGGTCATCGCGGCCACCGGCAACCTGGGCACCGCCAACGTGCACGTGGAGGCGCGGTCCGGTGACCAGACCCTGACCGGCGACCTCCAGGTCAACGTCGTGGCGGGCCTGGCCGAGCGGATCAACGTCACCACCGGCGAGCCCGAAGAGGTCACGCCCGACAACGCCTGATCCTCTGGCATGACGAAGGCCGGGTCCCCCCGACGGGACCCGGCCTTCGCGCTCGGGCGGCGCACCCTCCGCTCCTGCGGCATCATAACCGCCATGGAACTCACCGCAGCGGTACAAGCGCTGGCCCACCCCCTCTCCTCCGACCAGGAGCGGGCCGAGGCCGCCGAGGTGGTCATCGACGCCTTCAAGACCCTGGCCCACGAGATGTCGTCCATGAAGCGCGAGAACACCGCCCTCCAGCGGGTGACCTACCTGCTCGTGGAGTCGCACCCCGACGACGAGCTGCGGGACGAGATGCACTCCACCTACACCAAGATCACCTCGGGGACCGCCTCACCGGAGGAATGATCAAGAGGGAATCGGGAAGGTCACCTGCACACTTTCTTGCGAAGGGGAGTACGGCATGATGCTGATCAAGCTGGCTGGCGGACCTCTCGACGGCCAGGAGCGCGAGCTGGACGACCCGAACATGATGGCCGCCGACTACCCCGGCTACAGCCCCGTCGAGCAGGTGCTGGACCCCGAGCGCGGTCAGCTCATGCGCGCCGAGTGGACCGGCGTGGACGCCGACGAGGCCTACTACGACCGTAGCGAGGCCGAGCGCGAGCGGTTCGGCAACGAGACCGGCATCCGTGACCGGGACGCCCAGGACCGGGCGCGTACCGACCGCCGGGAGTCGACCCGCAGCGAGCCCGGCGACCGGAGCCAGGGCGAGACCACCGGAGCCCAAAAGCGGGACGCCAAGGACGACGCGGCCGACGCCAAGCGCCGGGGCGCGGAGAGCCGCGAGACCAAGCAGCAGAAGCAGTAACCCCAGGTCAGGAGCTTCTCGAAAAAGGGGCTACCAAGAAAGCTGGGGAACGTGGTACTGTCTACGACATGAGGACGGCGCGGGGCACCGCGCCGGAATCTCACCGGGGTCGCTCTCCGGTGGCTGGCCCCCTTCTCGGGAAGGGGGCCCCGAGTACCTGAGATGGCCCCCTGGCTCAGCGGCTGGATGGGTCCCTCAGGGAAAGAGGGCCCCTGGTCCCGGGAAGGACCAGCGATCCTCGCTAGCTCAATGGAAGAGCAGTCGTCTCCAAAGCGACTGGTCGGGGTTCGATTCCTCGGCGGGGGGCGTAGGACTCAGGCAAGGCTCTGGCCGCTCGCTGAGAGCGTCCATCCTCCTGACGGTGGCCCGACGGGCTGAGGGATGTCATCCCTCGTTAAGTCCCGGTCAAGCCACCGGCCTCTGGCCCGGAGGCGTCAGACCGGTCCGGTTCGTCCAGAGCGGCGGACTGGGAGGGCATCTGCCTCATAGGCACTCGCGGGAGTGCGCCCGGTTGAAGCCCGGGAATGGGCCTGGTTCGACTCCAGGGTGAGGCACGGGGCTGCGGAGTAACGTCCGCTGGACCGGAGCACGTGATCGGCGTCATTCTAGATCCTGGCGTTGGAAGGCGACTACGGAAGTGTCGGGAAGTCCCGATGCGCCCCAACCATGCCTTGTTAGCTCAATCGGTAGAGCACCTGACTCTTAATCAGGGGGTTCCGGGTTCGAGACCCGGGCGAGGTACGAGACCTACGGGATCACCCGGGGCGTTCGTCGGTGGTGATCCGCCGACTAGCCCCGGAGGTACCCCGTCGATCTGGGAAAGGCGGAGTGCGGGCTCCTAGGAAGGCCGCATGAGTCCTCCTCAGGGGAGTGGCCGGATATACGACCGGTCAGGGTCTATGTCTACCTTCACTGGCCTAATTGGCAAGGCGCTCGGCTGTTAACCGAGTGAGTCCTGGTTCGAGTCCAGGGTGAAGGGCGGGGAGTCGATGGCCGGGGTGCGTTCGTCCACTACGCGCGCACCAGCGTTCCGTCCAGCGCCTCCTATCAGCGCAGTAGCTCAACAGGTAGAGCCCTTATGGAGCCCGTGTGGACGGGATGGCTACGGGAGGCCCAGGTTCGAGTCCTGGCTGCGCGCGGGAGAGTAGGATCGGTGGACCCAGGACCCGCCCGGTTGGCGGGGGATGTGTCAGGTCTTCGCAAGCTTTACTCCTCCGGGGTCCTTTCGCCCCGGTCCTGCTCTCTTCTTTGTCCGGTAGCTCAGCAGGTAGAGCACCGCCCTGATAAGGCGTAGGCCGCTGGTTCAAGTCCAGCTCGGACAACGGTTGGAAATGTGAGGCTCGCTCCGAGGCCGAACAGAGGTGCACCTCTGCCGGGTGAAGACGAGAGGATCATGACCTAGGCGTTCAGAAGATGCCCGAGTGCCCTAAACGGTGGAATTCCGGTGGGGCGAGGGACGATGTCTACCGAGTGCCTTCCTGCGGGAGGCGAGGGAGGACATTCACTTCTGAACGGCAGCACGGTAGCTCAGATGGTAGAGCGCCCCTCGCGAGGGGGAGGTCCCGGGTTCGAGGCCCGGTCGTGCACGGTTGGAGAATGGACAAGGGTCGTCAGTACTAGTCGCGGCGACCGGCGGACGCTCTCCAGGGCGTATTCGATGACATGCCGTCGAGTACGGCCGCCCGGTCCCCACCTTAGGGTCATTCCCGTGGGGAGGTATCAGGGGTTCGATTCCTCACCGGGCACGAGGGCCCGTAGCTCATCGGTAGAGCACCCGCTCGGCACGCGGGAGGGGGTCGGTTCGATTCCGACTGGGTCCACGCAAGGCAAGCACGGGCGCGCTCGGAGCCTGGTGGCGGTGCATGTGGAACTTGATCACCCATATGCGCTCCATCGACTTCCGTCAGATCAGCGGAAGGTGCGGAGGTTCGATTCCTCCAGTGTCCACGTACTCACAGAGCCGGATGGCATCCGGTCGGTCCCCCGCGAGTGTGAGGGGGAGAGGTCAAGGCGGGTTCGACTCCCGCCCTCCCGCCCAGCCAGCGGCGAGGTGGTCCGGGACCAGCCTCTGAGTGCATGGGCGGGACCATGGCCGAGTCGTTCCGGACGGCGAGGCGTGGCCTGGATACTTCTCCAGCCCTCCGCTCGTTCAAGCCGTGTTGGTCGAATGGGAAGACGTCAGGTTCTCAACCTGAAGATCGCGGGTTCGATCCCCGCACACGGTACGGCGGGAGCGCCCAGGAACCCTTACCCTGGGCTCGCGGGAAGGACGTCGCAGGGAAGCGTACGCGTAGCGGAGAAACCTGCGATGATCGCCCGTAGGAGGTAGTGAAGCCTCACCCGCACATGGTGGCCGAAGTGTTACTGGCGGCACGCCGGGTCGTGGTCCCGGCAGAGAGGGTTCGAGCCCCTCCGGTCACACTCACCTCTCTCTCGGGGGTGCGATGGAACGCTTCCCGGGCCGCGTCTTAGCCCACCGGCCCGGGAAGCGCCCACAACTGAATCAATGCTCATTCGTCCAATTGGCAGGACACCGGATTCTGGATCCGGTAATGCAGGTTCGAGACCTGCGTGGGCAGCGGGTACGTATAAGTCCTCCCCCGGCTGCACGGGCGTCGATCTCGATCGATGATCAAGGGAGGCGGAACGCGGAGCAGACCGATATCCGGATCGGCCGCCAGTATCCCATCCCGGGAGCGGACCGGAGCCACTTGTTGGTGGTACCAGAGTCCCGGGGGCCGCCCTTCTAGCTCAATGGAAGAGCACCTGTTTTGTAATCAGGTGACGTGGGTTCGATTCCTACGGAGGGCTCGGGTGTGCTTGGAGTGAGCGTCTGGGTGCGGGCCTATCCCGTTCGGCGCGACATTTGGGTTCGATTCCCATCACATCCACGGGAGCTGGGGTGTGTACAGCCCGATCTCCTGGCCTGTAGTCCGCGCGGATCAGGCCGGTTCCGTAGCTCAGAGGCAGGAGCACCGGTCACGCCGGAGGTCGCGGGTTCGAGTCCCGTCGGAACCACAACGAGGAGCACGATGGACGAGATCGAGTACGAGGGTGAGACCGCCGTCTGCGGAAGCTGCGGGCAGGTCTACACCAAGAAGTTCGGTCATCACTGCTGATGCACCGGCAGGACGAGGCGGCGGGAAGCTACACTCCCGCCGCTTTTACTGTTAAATGATGACCTTCACGAAGGAGATCGACATGCCTGTGGCCCCTCCGATGCCGGAGCCCAAGTTCCCTCCGTACCCGCCGCCAAAGGACCCGCCCAAGCCGGAGAAGCCCGAGCCGAAGCCGGAGAGGTCATGACTCCGGGCAGCGTCCTGGAGCGCCCTGAGACGGCCTCTGAGACGATCGTGGCGGTTCCCCCTACCGCCTCCAAGCCGAACGAGTGGTGCTCCGGTACGTGCAGCGAGGACGGCTGCAACAACGGCTGCGCCGGGTACAAGGGCCACACCGGGGCGCATAAATGCCTCACCCACGCCTGAACGGTCCTGCTAGTCTCCTGCCATGTCGAAGCCGCGCATCCCTGGTGACCCTCGCTGACCGTCTGGTCGCGAGGGGCCTTCACCTACGGGATGTAGCGCAGCTTGGCAGCGCACTCGGCTCGGATCCGAGGGGTCGCAGGTTCGATTCCTGCCATCCCGACACGACGTGTTGGACGTAGCTCAGCAGGCAGAGCGCTTGACGAAGAGGTCACGGGTTCGAGTCCCGTCGTTCAGCAGAGCCCCATTCCCTTGCTTTCTAGGGAATGGGGCTCTATCGTTTCTCCTGTGAACGCCATGTGCGCCTGAGTGGACAGGAGGTGATCGCCATGCTCCGCTAGGAGGTGACGATCATGTCTCGAACCGACAAGACCATCAGTACCAATGCCTTCGAGGCCCGTGAGGGCGTCGAGCACTGGTGGCACTCCCCGGAGGCCAGCCCGCACTGGTACGCCTACGGGATGCCCACCAAGGACCGGTACGTCCCGCCCGCCCGGCGGGGCGAGAGCAAGGCCAAGGCCGCCAAGGTCCGGCGGTACTGGGGCGGGGAGCGTACCCGCGTCCGGATGGCCCTGCTCAAGCAGCAGGAGCCCGAGCCCAGCCGCACCAGGCGGTCGGTGTTCTGGCACCTGGCCTGATGAAACTCTCTGAAGATCGTGAGACCGGGCGGTAGGGTGGGCGGGTGCCCAGCCCGTACACCTACTGCTCGGTCTGCGAGCGGATGGTCCTCAGGGAGGGTCACGTCTGCTCCTCGACGACAAACGCAAAATTTAAAATCATAGCGGGATAGTGGAGTTCGGTACCACGCTGGGCTCATAACCCAGAGGCCGCCGGTTCAAATCCGGCTCCCGCCACGAGAGCCCTCTGTAGGGAAGGTCAGCTCCTTCCTCGGAGGGCTCTGCCATGTCCGGGGTCATTCGGGGGAAGGACCCCTCCAGAGCACGCTCAGCGAGCCGCTGAGCGCCTAGGAGAGGGAGACCCTATGCGGAGCCTGGGAGTACGCCTGCGCAGCGTCCTGAGGTCGTTCAGGACGCGTGTGGAGCCCTACGCGCGGGAGATGGCCCGCCAGCGCCGTACCGGCACCGGCCGCCGTCGGCCGCCGGGAGCCCCGCCAGCCGTCTGATCTTGCTGTAGACGTCGCGCGCCGACCTCCGGAAGGGATGTAGAGAGGAGGTCGGCGATGGTGCACAGGGTGATGCCCTACTACATCCGCGAGACGCAGGGCTGGGCGATCGAGCAGGAGCGGCGGCGGCACAACCAGGCGCTGTGGTACCTGGGCGAGAACGCGATCTTCGCGCTGATGTGGCACCTGGAGGACCACAGCGCCGGACTGGTCGGCCGGTGCCCCACCTGCTACGAGTCCCAGGGCCAGATCGCCGACGTCTACGGGCAGGCCGACGAGTACAAGTGCCCCGACTGCTTCGGCACGACCTTCGAGGGCGGTTTCAAGGCCATCATCGTGCGGCCCGCGATCTTCTCCGACTCCGACGAGGGCGAGACCAGGCATCCCCGGGGCGTCGTGCACCCCAACGACCTGACGATCGAGTCCACCCCCGACTTCCGGATCCGCACCGGCGACTACTGCCTGCGGATCAACGGCGACCGCTTCTTCCTGCGGGTGCCCGAGCGGGTGACGCTGCGGACGGGCTTCGGCCATCCCACCCAGCGCGACGCCGCGATCGGCTACAACCACGCCAACGCCGCCGTGGAGGATCCCGGCTCGGTGGCCTACATGATCCCGCCGTTCAACGACGAGGTCGTCCTGATCCTGTCCCGGATCGCCCGCATCCCGCGCGACTGGGGCACCTTCGAGATCATCCGCGCCCCGCTGATCCCCACCGAGAACTTCACACCTTCGCTGGAGTGGATCGCACCCATTGGAGGGGGAAACGGCTTGCCCGGACCGGTCGGACCTCAGGGCCCCCCAGGGGCCAGCGGAGGCTCCTTCGTGCACGACCAGGTGGCAGCGACCATGACCTGGACGATCAACCACACCCTGGACTACCAGCCCGCCGGGGTGCGGGTGGTGGATTCGGCGGGCACCGAGCAGGAGGGCATGGTCTCCTATCCGGCTCCCGGCCAGGTCCGCATCGACTTCGCCGTCCCCTTCGCCGGTAAGGCGTTCTTGAGCTAGGAGCACTCAGGTGTCCAAGAGCATTCTCGTCCCCTACAACTTCAACCAGTTGGAGATCCAGAACGCCGTCGTCCAGCTCCTCGGGTCGGATCCGGGATCACCGGTCAACGGGCAGATCTGGATCAACACCGCCTCCTGGACGCTGAAGCTCCGCCTCAACGGGGTCACGGTCCTGCTGGGCCGGTTGGACCAGATCAGCGCGCCGACCGCCAACGTCTCGCTGGGCAGCCAGCGGATCGTCAGCCTGGCCGACGGCCAGGCCGCCACCGACGCCGCCACCGTCGGCCAGGTGACCGCCTCCCGCAACGCGATGACGTGGAAGGACCCCGTACGGGCCGCCACCACGGCCAACGGCACCTTCGCCTCGGCCTTCCAGAACGGCGCGGCGATCGACGGCATCACGCTGGCCACCGGGGACCGGATCCTGCTGAAGGACCAGACCACCGGCAGCCAGAACGGCATCTACGTCGTCAACGCCACCGGTGCGCCGACCCGGGCGATCGACGCCGACGTCTCCGCCGAGCTGCCCTCGGCCTCGGTCGTCCCGGTGGACCAGGGGACCGCCAACGCCGACAGCATGTGGATCCTGACCACCAACGCCCCCATCACGCTGGGCACCACGGCCCTGACCTTCGCCAAGATCCCGATCGGCGGCGGCAACACCTACGTGGCCGGGGTGGGCCTGCTGGAGTCCCCGGCGGGGACCTTCATCGTCAACCCCGCCGTGGTGCCCAAGGACTACCGGACCACGATCGGCGACAACTCCGCCACCCAGATCACCGTCACCCACAACCTCAACACCCGCGCGGTCGACGTGGAGGTCTACCTCAACTCCGGCGACTACGACACCGTCGAGTGCGAGGTGAGGCGCACCGGCGTCAACACCGTCCGGCTGGACTTCGGCGTCGCCCCGACCACCAACCAGTACGCCGTCCTGGTGATGGCCCGGAGCGACTGATGAGCAACCGGTTCCTGGTCCCCTTGACCTTGGGCCAGCAGGCCACGCCGTCCAGTCCTGCTTCGGGATCCAACAAGCTGTACTTCAAGAGCGACGGACTGCCCTACCGGCTGGACTCCTCGGGCGGGGAGCGACTGGTCGGGACGGGAACCGTACTGGCCTTCTCGCTGGGCGGCGCGCTGACCGTGCAGTCCGGTGCGCACCGGATCTACAACGACACCGGGGCGACACTGACCATCCGGTCGGTGCGCGCCAGCGTGGGGACCGCTCCCACCGGCGCGGCGATCCTGGTGGACGTCAACATCGGCGGCACCACGATCTTCACCACCCAGGGCAACCGGCCCTCCATCGCGGTCAGCACCAATACCGCCAAAGTCACCAACATGAGCGTGACCACGATCGCCGACGGCGGCTACTTCACCGTGGACGTCGATCAAATCGGCTCCACCGTCGCGGGATCGGATCTGACCGTGCAGATCCTGTGCGGGTGACCTGATGCCCGGTTTCCTGAACATCGCCTACGTGGCCAGCGCCATCGGTTACAACAACGCGGGCACCTCCGCCACGGCGACCCTTCCGGCCTCCGCTCAGGTGAATGACGTCGCTGTGGTCTTCGGAGCGCTCTCGGACATCACGCTGGGGGACCTGTCGGCCTCCGGCGGCGGAGGTGGTGGTTCCTGGGTCGCGGCCACCCCCAGCGCCATCGACGACAACAACTGCCGGACCCGGGCCTGGACCCGCAAGATCGTCACCGGTGACCCCGGCGCGACGGTCACCATGTCCTGGACCACGGCGGGCAAGGGCGGCCTGGTGATGGGCGTCTACCGCAATGTCGATGTGCTCACCCCCGTCAACGCTCTGGCCACCGCCCTGGAGGCGGGTACCGACACCACGCACGACGCGCCGGGCGTGACCCCGACCGTCGAGAACTGCTGGATCATCGAGCACGTCGCCCAGCGCTCGGGGGTGATCACCACCTTCACCGCTCCGGTGGGGCGTACCGAGCGCGCTGAGCAGCTCGGCTCGGGGGCGGGCACGGTGGCTCAGATCCTCGCCGACTCCAACGGCCCCGTCACGGTCGGCGTGGCTTCCGGCGTGGCGACCTACACCACGGATCTGGCCAGCGCGAACGCCGTCGGCTGGTCCATCGCCCTAACGCCCGCTCCGGCTCCGAGTTCGCTTCGAGGATGGGGGGTCCACCTGTGAGAGGCCATCTTCAGCGCTGGGGCGCGGTATACCTGGTCCTGCTGCTCTTCCTGGGCTCGCTGGTCGGGCAGTTCGCCACCCAGCTCCTGGAGTTCTCCTCCGATCAGCAGGCGCACCACCAGCCGTTCGAGTGGGCCGACTTCTTCATCGCCTTCGGCCAGGCGACCTTCGAGAACTGGCAGTCGGAATTTCTGCAATTGGCCATTCAGGCGACCCTGCTGGGCGCGATGGGGCACGTGATGTTCAAGGCGGCCTCACGCGACCAGGAGCGGATGGAGTCCAAGATCGACGCGATCGGCCGCAGCGTCCAGGCATTGCTGGAAAGGGATGACCGATGAGCCTTCTGTGGACTCAGGCCGCACGGCATGAGGCCATGCCGTGGCACCACGACCCCCACACCCAGTTCGATCACTCTGTGGTGCATCCGGTGACCAAGGCCGGTTTCGCCAGCTACACCGACAGCAGCGACGTGGTCGACGAGCACGAGGAGATGCGGAGGGACGGAGAGGGGCACGGCGGGGAGGAGCACGACGACTTCGACGACAACCTCTACGACGAGACCAGCCCCGAGCCCACCGATGAGGAGCGGGCGCACCACGAAGAGCACGGGGAATGGCCCGACGACTACTACGAACGCCATGACGCGGCGTACCTGAAGGCCAAGGAGGACAAGGGCAAGCCCGAGTACCCCGATCGCGAGGATCACGACCTGGCCAAGTTCATCGGCGAGCACGGCAGCAACAACGAGCTGTGGCACGGGCACGCCGAACTGCGCCACGTCGATCTGACCCGGCCGGTGCACGCCACCCAGCCGCTGGTCTCGCAGACCCATATCGACCGGTACAAGAGCAACCCGGGTGACGTCTCCGACCACCGGTACTCCTTCCCGGAGGCCAGCAGCGACTACCCGGGCGAGAGCCACCCGATGTTCGTCACCCACCACGGCGAGCTGCACACGATCGAGGGCCACCACCGGGTCGCCGCAGCGCTGGCCCAGGGCAAGAAGTCGATCAAGGGCTGGCACTACGACCTGGACAAGGATCCCGGCTACGCCAACGAGCAGTCCCAGGACGACTGGCGGTCCCCGCACGACTGGGACGACGACGACCGCGAGTACCACGGCCTCCTGCGCGACAGCGGGCGCAGGTGGCACGAATGAGCCTGCTGTGGAAGTCCTCGATGTCCTGGTGGGACGAGCGCGACGAGCCCGAGGACTACGAGCACGACATCCGGGACGTGGACGAGCCCAACAAGCAGCGCGGGCAGCGCTACCTCCAGAAGGTGCTCGACAATCACGGCGGTCAGCCCCAGCGCGCCAAGAAGGCCATCCAGCACGTGGTCAAGCGTCTGGACGGAGACGGCATCTGGGGGCATCCCACCGAGTACGGCTTCGACAGCGTCTCGCGCAAGCGGCCCCATGACCTGATCAAGGACCCGGACGCGGGCGGCAGGATCTACCGACCCGACGTCTGGGAGCACCGGCCGGTGCAGGCCGTCCCGCTTGACCAGGGCAACATGCACGCCACCCAGGACTTCATCAAGCACGTCTCGGTGGCCCACAACCTCTTCCACGCCGGGAAGAAGCAGCCGTACGACGGTGTGATCGGCGATCCCGACTACGACCCGATCCAGGACGAGCCAGACCATGACGACGATGACGCGGAGCCCGACTACCAACATCTGAAGCACCCGCGCTTCCTGAAGACCGGTGACGGCAAGATGTACACCCTGGACGGCCACCACCGGGTCGCCACCGACCTGCTGCTGGGCAAGCGCACGACCTACGGGCGGGTCGTTCACGAGGACGAGCTGTAGTGGTCGCCGCCGCCAATGCCGAGACCGCCGAGATGCGGCTCTCAGAGCGCCCTGACCGGCTCGTGGTGGTCGTCCCGGGGATGCGGCCCGGCCAGGCCCGCCGCATCGCTCTGGAGGCCGTCAGGGTCGCGCGCAGGCGCATGCCCAAGATGAGCGGCAAGGGGGCCAAGAAGCTCCAGCCGCTGTACGGCAAGGGCTACTACGGGATCTTCTTCGGCGAGCCCTACATCTGGTTCCAGGAGAACGGCATCAGGCCCTTCACCATGAACGCGCTGGCGGGCAAGGTCATCCCGATGTGGATCGACGATCCGACCGGGTCGGAGCGGGCGCGCAACCCCAAGGCCAAGACCCGCCGGACCGAGTCCGGCAAGATGCAGGTGCTGATCTTCCGCAAGGCCGCCAAGAAGGGGCAGCGCAAGACGGTGCGGCGCAAGAACCCCGTCACCGGCCAGGTGGAGGTCTCCAGTAAGCCGATGAGCTATCCGGGCGCTCCGGGGCGGATCGGCCGCCGGGAGGCCGCCGCCCCCTTCACCCGCCCCGGCAAGCTCGGCGGGCAGATCGCGGGCGGCAACGTCGGCGTACGCTGGCGGCACCCGGGACTGGCCCCGCGCAAGTTCCTGAACACCTCGCTGACATTGGCGTCCGGTACGCATGGAATCGCTCCGACCCGCATCTACGTCTGCGATGCGAGATGGCGCGCTAAGTTTTAAAAATCTGGAGGAACGGTGTCGTATCTGAGGTCTCTCAAGACGGGGTTGGTGACCTCGCTCCAGAGGACGTTCAACGCGCATTACCCCGAGGCCCGGCTCCAGAATCTGCACGTCTCGATCGAGTACCCGATCAAGCCCCAGGATTACCCGAGCATCTGGGTGGACTTCGAGGAGAGCCTGGTCCAGAACGCCGGGATCGACCATGCCGAGCGCGATGAGGAGGGGAACCTCATCCTGCGCTGGCGGTACGAGGGCAATGTCAGCTACACCATCGCCGCCCTCTCCTCACTGGAGCGCGACCGGATCTATGACGAGCTGGTCAAGGTGCTGGCCTTCAGCCGGTCGGCCGACCATCTCAACGCCTTCCGCGAATTCGTCGAGAACAACGACTTCATCGCGATGAACTTCGACTTCGACCAGATCGAGGTGCACGGCAACGCGGCCACCCCGGGGACTCCGTGGGAGACCGACGAGATCATCTACGAGCGCACCCTGGTGATGCAGGTGCTCGGCGAGTTCACCACCGACGTGGACACCGGCGACCTGGTCCCGCTCAGCAGGATCATCATCGACGCCCGCGAGGCCGGTTCCACCGAGGCCGACCCCACCGGTCCGCTGCACTGGGACATCGAGCACAACTTCGTCCCGCCGGGGGCCGCGCCGGGCGGAGTCGACGCCGACGGCTGGCACTAAGGCACTGTCACCCCTCCGCCCAGCGCCCTGAAGGGGTGAGCAGACGGGCTGCTCGACCTGTGCGCCCAGCGGAGGGGTGATCACGATTCCGGACTTCACCAGGTATGTACCGCCGGGTGTGTACGTCGAGGACAACTCGGATCCGATCGTCACCAGCAACGGACTGCCTCAGTCCGTGGTGGCGCTGATCGGTCCGGCTCTGGGGTATCAGACGGCCAGCGAGACGCTGCCGATCTTCGCCACCAGCGGCGGGATTCTGGCCAACCGGGGGATCTTCGTGACCGCCGTCGCCGGTCCGCCCGCCATCGCCGCCCCGGTGGTGCGCAAGCTGGACGGCACGCTGCTGGCCGAGAACACCGATTACGCCTTCACGGTGGACTCCTCGGGCGTCGGCGGGACGGTGACCACGCTCCAGCGGATCGGCAACTCGCCCAACATCGCCGACGGCGACACCGTGACGGTGGCCTACGCCTACGCCGACCCCGGCTACTACCAGCCGCAGCTCCACACCGACTACGACACGATCATCTCGATGTACGGCCTGCCGATGATCACCACGGCACCGGCCAACCCCAACACCACCCAGGTGGCCAGTCCGCTGAGCCTGGCGGCCAAGGTGGCGATCCAGAACGGCGCGGGCACGGTCATGACGGTGGCCACCAACCCCAACGACGGCGACCTGCGGGTGCAGTTCCAGAAGGCCTACGACAAGATCGCCACCGACTACTCGGCCACCCTGGTGGTGCCGGTCCTGCCCGACGACCTCACGGTCTCCTCGGGCACCGTGGCGGCCTTCGTCCAGCAGCTCGCGCAGGACCTCAAGAGCCACGCCGAGAACGCCAGCACGGCCGGGTACGCCCGGATCGGGTTCTTCGGCACCCCGCGCAACTACGTCGAGGCCGACCTGAGTCAGGAGGCCCTGGCTGGCTCACTGGATTCCCGCCGGGTCGTGCTGATGTACCCGCACAACCTGTCGATGTTCAACAGCGCCACCAACCAGATCACCGAGGTGAACGGTTCCCATCTGGCAGCCGCCACGGTCGGCCGACTGTCGTCCCTGCCGATCGCCCAGGGCATCACCAAGCAGGGGATCAGCTCCTTCCAGGGACTGCCCGACACCGTCAAGCAGCGGATGACCAAGGCCTACAAGGACCTGCTGAGCGGCTCGGGCGTCGCGGTCGCCGAGATCGACCGGCTCAACCGGCTCTCGGTCCGGCACGGCGTGTCCACCGACATGAGCGCGCTGAACACCCGCGAGATCTCGATGACCCGCATCGCCGACACCCTGTACGCGATGGTGCAGCTCGGCATGGAGGCCGCCGACCTGATCGGCGCTCCGATCGACGCCGAGATGACCACCCGGGTCAAGGCCGCGCTGACCTCGATCCTGGAGCAGGCCAAGCTGTCGGAGGTGATCGTGGACTACCTCGATCTGAAGGTCCGCCAGCAGACCGCTCCCAGCGGCGACCCGTCGGTGATCGAGTGCAAGTTCGCCTACCAGCCCGCCGTCCCGCTCAACTACATCGTGGTGCAGTTCCAGCTCAACCTGACCACCGGTGAGCTGAACGACGAGACCACCACCGACATCCCGCTCAGCGCCTGATCGGCCTCGGAGAGGACTAAGGAGAGACGATGCCCCAGACCAGGATTAGGACGTCACGTCCTGCGCTTCAGCCTGGGTGTGATCGGCGGCGCGATGTCGTTGAGGTGGCTCCAGGTCTTGCCGGTCAGGGCGTAACCGAGGGTCGGCCGTTGGACCCCAAGGTCAGCCGCCACGTCCTTCTGAAACTCGCCTTTGTTGACTCGACGACGAGCCTCGATCACCATGGCGTCGGTCAGGACGGAAAAGTCGTTGGCCTCGCCTCGCTGCCGGTCTCCCTTTCCTCGTCCTCGTCCCCGAGCAGCCTTGTCGGCTCCATTCGTCACGGCGTCGCCGTCGTAGATGTGGACCGGGTTACAACAAGGCGGGTTGTCGCAGGTATGGCACCCCATCTCTGGCAGGTATCCGAATGTGAGGTAGAACGCGACGCGGTGGGCGTTGACGATCTCGCTCCTGCCAGTGACCGGGTTCTTCCAGCGGAAGTGGCCGTATCCCCACTTGACGTGACGGTGTCGAGTCCACTCCCAGCAGTCGTCTCTAAGGCCCTTATGGACCTTGGACCAGAAGCGCTCTTCGAGGGCAAGTCGTTCTTTGGGGGTCATGGAGTGAAGTCTACAACGACTTTGTGTGAGAGGAGTGCGAGCTAGATGCCTCAGACCAGGGTGAGGGTTGTCGGTTCAGGCTTCACCTCCTTCTCGTACAACAACAAGGCCATCGCCTTCTGCGAGGGGGTCGAGGACTCGGGCCAGCGGGCGTTCTCCGACCTCGGCCAGCCCTTTCAGTTCATCCACCCGCTGGGAGCCCGGCACCCGGTGGAGATCGCCACCTCCCGGGTGCTCCAGGGCGGCACGCTGGTACTGACGATCCGCGAGCTGTGGAACGCCCCGGTGTGGCAGCAGCTCGCCGGGCTCGCGGGCTCCAACAACATCGTGGACATCTTCGAGGCGCTGGCCCGCAACCCCAACTACGTCACCTGCCAGATGCTGATCAAGCCGCCCGGCACGCAGTCCAGCCCCGGTGCGTGGCGTGGGAAGATCTTCCACAACTGCGTCGTGGTGGACATCAACGACGGCGACACCGTCACGGTGGGGGCGCTGGCGGTCACCAAGGGCATCACGGTGGCCTACACCCATACCAGCGCGGTGTGACGCACGATCTTGGAGGGATCGCACATGACCGACGGCATGCCTGAAGAACCCCCGCGCCCGGACGACGGCGAGCAGGAGAGCGCCGAGTACGCCGACCCCTTCGAGGGGATGGACTTCCGCCCCTTCGACCCCGCAGAGGCCGTCTCAGCGCCGCAGGGGACGCCCCTGGGAACGGGGGAGGACACCACCGGCGATCCCGGCGGGTTCGACCCGCGCTACCGGGAGGACTTCGAGGGACTGGCCTTCCTGGGAGCGCTGGAGGCGCGCTTCTCCTACATCGGCCACCAGTTCGTGATCCGCACCCTGACCACCGATGAGCTGCTGGCCGCCTCCTCGGTCATCAAGGAGTACGAGGGAACGCTGGCAGCCGCGCGGGCCTACGCCACGGTGATGGCCGCCCTGTCGGTGGTCTCGGTGGACGGGACCGGCCTGCCCAGCCCGATCGGTGAGAACGACAACCCCTACGCCTGGGCCCACGAGCGCTTCGACTACGTCAAGGCCCGCTGGTTCCCCTACACCGTCGACTACGTCTATGAGAAGTACCTGCTCCTGGAGGAGCGGGTCCGCGCCGTCCTGGTCGAGATGACGGAGCAGGCAAAAAAAGCGGGGAGCCAGGCGGGTTCGACCCCTGGCTAGAGCACCAGCTCAGACTCTGTGAACGCCAGGGCCTGCTGCGCGGCCGGAGGCTGTCGGAGGTGCAGCGGCTCGGCCTGGAGATCCTGATGGTCTTGGACCGGCTGGAGCATCGGCAGGCCGAGGAGGAGCGCCTGCGGCAGACCCTGCTGGCGATCAACCCCACCCTGGCCAAGGCCCTGTACCCGCTTTACGACCTGGACGAGGACGCGGAGATCGTCGAGGTCCAGGCCGTCACCGAGGACCTGGACCTGCATCGCGAGGACGCCGCCTACGACTTCGGCAAGGTCGAGTGGGAGATGCCCTCGGAGATGGAGGACACCGAGTTCACCGCCCTCCAGCGCATGCTGGGGGATGCGGGCATCACCGTCTCAGGACCGATGGAAGCACCAGAAGGAGTGGCAGGGGGCGGCGAGTCTCCCTCCGACGACACAGGGTGGATGTAGACGATGACGATCGGACCAGAGGGACCCTCCCGCAGGGTCGGCGGTGCGCCCGGCTTCGAGGTCATGGTCCATTCCATGGAGGCCCTGAACGCCTCGATCCGGCAGCTCAGCCAGGACTTGCGCCGGACTTACGACGCCCAGTCCCGCTTCACTCCCGGTGAGGAGGGCGAGGCCGCCCGGCGCGCGGGCGGCAACATGTCCCAGCAGGGGCAGACCCGCCACCAGGACTTCCAGGGCGCGTCCCGGGGGCGCTACGACCACGGCGCTGGGCGCACCACCCAGCAGAGCATCGGCCGGGCCGCCCAGAACTTCGCCCAGCAGGTCTTCCAGGGTCAGCAGGGGCAGCACCAGGGCGGCGGGGGCGGTGGCGGCCAGAACCAGGGCCAGCAGGCCCCGCAGCCCCCTCAGCAGCAGCACGCGCCCTACATGCCCCCGCCGTACATGTACCAGCCCTACGGCCCTCAGGGGCCGTATCAGGGCCAGCCGATGCCTCCCATGGGTCCCCAGGGCCCCTACGGCGGCGGAGGCGGCGGGGGATGGGGCGGCGGCTCGCCGTACTGGTACGGCGGGGGCGGCGGCCAGCACCAGGGCGGCCAGGGCGGCTGGACCAACTCTGCGCTGAACCAGGCCCGCAAGGTCCCCTACGTCGGCACTGCGATGGCGGCGGTGTCGGGCGTCCAGAACCTTTACCTGAGCGAGCGTGAGAAGAACCGCCTCTACCAGGGCATGGAGGGCGGCTCGAACCTCTCGGGCTTCGCTGAGCGCGGGCATGAGGAGGCCTACCGCTGGTCGATGGGCATGGGGATGTCCGGCGACATGGCCCGGCGCTCCTTCAAGGGCGTCACCTCGCTGGGGTACAACGGCAAGGTCGGCAACAAGGGCGCGGGCGGCCAGGGCCGCCAGGACGCGCTGGACTTCGTCTACCACAACTACAACGCCCGGGGGATGGACCCCGAGGAGAGCCTGGGCATGCTCCAGACGGCCTCCAAGGACGCCACGGTGAACTTCACCGAGCTGAGCGAGGCGCTCAAGCAGGTCTCCGACACCGCCGGTAAGGCCGGGGTGAACGCCAAGTTCATGCGGCAGAGCTTCCAGGGGATGCTGGACGCCTCGATCGGCTCTGGTGCGGGTCCGGGGGCCGCCGACATCGCCGGGATCCTGACCTCCACCCAGGCCAGCTACGGCAAGGAGTTCCAGGGCAGCGACATGCGCGGCCAGCTCGGGCGCAGCTACCAGTACATGGTCGGCGCGCAGTACGGGGTGGGAGCCGGTCAGCTCCAGGGGATCATCCGCAACCAGCCGGGCCAGTACGCCCGGATGGTCTCGGGCTCGCAGCGCAGTGCGATCAACATGGTCTTCGGCCCCGACCAGCTCAAGCACCTCCAGGACCTGATCAAGAAGTACGGCACCAGCCAGCAGGCCGTCCCCTCGATCGAACAGGAGTTCCTCAACGCCCATCCCGAGATCGACCTGAACGTGGTCGCCGACACTCTCTCGGGCGCGCTGACCGGTGTGGAGCTGGACAACTCCAACGTGATGGACTGGGTGATCCAGCAGCTCGCGGGCAACACCGCCGCCGCGCACGCCCAGAGCGGCGGCAAGACCGGCGGCGGCAAGCCGGTGGACATCCAGTCGAGCGGCAAGGGCTCGCTGACCCAGCAGGTCAAGCCCGGCCAGACCGCCAAGACCGGCAAGTACGGCCTGGTCGACCCGGCCGCCGATCCCAGCAAGACGCTCAAGTACGGGGCGACGCCGGGCGAGTACCTCAAGCACGTCAACGGCGGTCGCGAGTTCCTGGGGATCTTCGGCCAGGGGGAGAACAAGGCCGGTGAGGTCTACGTCAACCGGATGAACAAGTCCAAGAAGCGCGACCCGGTGCTGGAGGCCATCCTCCAGAACGTCGAGGACCCCAACGACACCAAGGTGAAGGTCTCCACCGCCTCCGGTGACCGGATCGTTACCTTCGCCGAGGCGATGCGGCTGTTCCCCAACGAGATGGCGGCGGGCAAGGTGCAGATCGTCACCGGCGACCAGGCGGGTAAGACCACCTCGGAGCTGGTCGGCGGCAACGTCGATCCCACCCGCGACGTCAAGGGCGAGCTGACCGGCAAGGAGGGCCAGAAGACCGGTCAGAGCCTGAAGGACTACGAGAAGAAGCACGGCAAGATCAAGGGCGGCGACGACGGGTCTCCCAAGCAGCGCGTCACGGTCGACCTCACCACCGAGGCCAAGCAGCTCCTCCAGCTCCTGCCCAGCAAGAACAACGGCTCCTCGGCGACCGGCTACCCGCCCTACAACCCCAACAGCCAGCAGGGATCGAGGCCCTGATGGGAATGGCCTCGCTGGGGTTCGCCGATGGACCCTCGATCGCGTTCCGGATCGACCCCGACAGCATCGAGTGGAACTACGAGATCAACACCGCCGTCATCCCCACCGTGGCGGGCCGGGTGGTGCAGGTGCTCGGCGCGACCCTCTCGGACATGACGGTGCTGGGCAAGTACGGCCAGAACGTCGCGGCCGGAGCCGACGGTGAGTCCTGGAAGCTGGCCGAGGCCTTCGCCAACCGGATCCGGCAGATCCAGCAGCACCAGAGCAGGGACGCCACCCAGCACGGGAAGATGCACGCCCCCGCGACCTTCAACTACTCGCCCAAGGGCTGGCGGTTCCAGGTCTACGTCAAGGCGCTGGCCGACACCCGGGGCGGCTCGGTGGCGCACCAGACCGGCCGGTTCAGTTACGACTACCAGCTCCAGTTGTTCATCGTGGACGTCACCAGCGATGATCTCCATGTGCTCAAGGGGGCCGAGCAGCAGGCGGTCGACGCCTACATGGCCCGGATCTCCGAGGGCATCGGCTGGCACTTCAGCATGTACAACGGCCAGGTGCCCGCCAACCCGACCGGCTCCCTGTACGGCCGTGACAAGTTCACCGACGAGCAGGGAGCGCACCAGCAGGAACCCGCCACCAGTGGTGGCGGAGCCACCACGCCGCCACCCTAGGAGGGACCGATGCCCGCTCAGCCGCCCGTCTGGAGCAGCGACGTGCGCATCTCCACGCCGCTGCCGCCCGAGCACCAGGTGCTGGTGCCGATGTTCGGCTTCGGCATGACCGAGATGGGGCTCTTCCACGACCTGACCGAGGTCGAGTACGAGTACCTGCGCACCCCGTCCTACTCCCCCGACCTGCCGACCGAAGAGGTCATCCGGGGCGACAGGGACGTGGACTGAGTTGGCGCGCAAGGGCCTGAACGCGACCCTGTCCTTCAAGCGGGGCTCGGCGACGCACGCCTATCAGGTGCGGTGCACGGGGATCGTGCACGGCACCCAGATGATCGCTGAGGAGTCCCAGGCCCGGATCCGGCGTGCCTACTACCCGCACCAGGTGACCACCCAGCAGTTCGGGATCACGCTGGCGCTGATGGGCTACCCCGAGCGCAGGAGCCTGTCCAACTGGCTGGCCTCCTACTCCTCCTACGCCCTGCACCCCGACATCGGCGGGACCGAGTACCCCACCATGTTCGTGGTCGTGCCCAGCTACGAGTTCACCCACCGGGGCGTCCCGCTGACCGGCTTCGAGTGGGGCGACCACATCGGGAGCATGGTCTTCACCCCGACCATCATGTTCGAGGCCGCCTACGAGCCCTGGGACAAGACCAAGCCCGCGATCACCCGGGTGGAGAACACCTGGCGCGCGTTCTCCAAGGACGAGGCGATCAAGTACTTCTACCCCTTCGGCACCCAGCTCTCCGGAGAGCAGGCCCCCTCCGGCGGCTACGACAAGCCGGTCTACCCGACCGACCCGGAGAACGACCCGGCCGCTCCCCCGACCGATCCCAACATCAAGCCGCCGAACATCAGGCCACCCGATCTGCCTCCGGGCGTGCTTCCCTAGGGGGATTTTTAAATCGTGGCTACCCTTCTTTATAGTCCCGGTGCAAAGGTCTTCATCGACACCGAGAAGCACGGCACCATCGAGGTCTCCGACGACCTGGTGGACGGCACCATGGTGCGCCGGTCCGATGGCGTCAGCTCGTTCAATTTCACGCTCCAGAACGCCCGGCGCAAGTACGACGGGGTCTTCGCGCCCAACGACCGCATCGTGGTCGAGATGCGGCGGATCACCTGGATGCGGGTCTTCACCGGCTACCTCAACTCGGTGCCGCTGCTGACCGCGTGGCCCCGCGTCGTGCCTCTGGCGGCCTCGTGCAGCCTCAAGCGGCTCCAGTACTGGTATTGGGACGCGGGGCTCCCAGCGAGCCAGCAGATGGTCGCCAAGGCCCTTCAGGCGGTCAAGACGGCCGAGGACGGCGGCATCGCCAACGCGATCCTGACGATCCTGAAGGAGGTCGTCGGCTGGCCGCCGGAGAAGATCCACATCGCGGGCATCCCCCGGGACTGGTTCGACTTCGCCTACAAGATCGCCCAGGACATCGACGCCAGGGCGGAGGAGGCCGACCAGCTCGCCGAGCAGTTCTACTCCGCCCTCCAGGGCGGCGGGGCGATCGGCGGCGGCAGCCTGGGTGAGGGCGGGGACAGTATCTGGGCCGGGACGATGAAGCCGGGGGTCTACGGCGGGCGCACGATCACCAAGGAGATGTGCCCGTACGTCGAGAAGATCTACAACAACGGCAAGCACATGAAGGCCACCAACCGGGACCTGGCCATCGGCATGATGACCGCCTTCCAGGAGTCCACCATGGGGGCCAACAAGAAGGCGATGACCAGCCCCAACCAGTACGGCTGCATCGGCCTCTTCCAGCAGACGATCAAGGGCTTCCGGCCGGGCTGGGGCCCCAACGAGGGCTGGGGCACCAAGGCCGAGCTGCTCAACCCCGACTTCCAGTGCAAGAACTTCTTCAGCCGCCTGCTGAAGATCAAGAACCGCACCTCGATGTCGATGGCGGCGGCGGCCGAGAAGGTCCAGGTCTCCGGCCTGCCGCAGAACTTCGCCAAGCACGAGCGCATGGGTATCGAGATCGTCACCTTCCTCACCAACGCCTCCAAGAAGAAGAGCGCCTCGGGCGGCGGGAACGGCAGCCAGGGCAGCGACCCGAGCTGGCAGGGCGGCTCGGGCTCGTGGGGCAACGGAAAGGCCACCGGGCAGAAGCTGGCCGACGTCGGGGTCAAATTGGTCACCGACAACAAGAGCATCATCTACACCCAGAGCAATACCGACGCGCCGTCCACTCCGCCGCACAAGGTGCGCAGGCTGGACTGCTCCTCATTCGTGCAGTGGTGTATCTACCAGTGCCTGGGGTCGGTCAAGGGAATGCCCCGGGTCACCTGGAGCCAGATTGCCTATCTCAAGAAGCACGGCAAGGCGATCAGCCCCAAGCAGGGGGCCACCACCGCCGGAGCGATCCTCTACAACAGCTCTGGCGGGCACGTGGAGATCAGCCTGGGCAATGGCACGCACGTGGTGGGCGCGCACAACTCCAAGGAGGACGTGGGCGTCAAGAAGTACCCCAAGGGCTTTATGGAGCGGTATTACACCCAGTGCTTCCTGGCACCCAACTTCCAGTACTCGATCGGCTCGGGCGGCACCTACGACCCGGACTCCCCCGGGACCAGTGGCCCCGACACCGGCGGAGCCCCGCAGATCCCGATCGAGCGCGCCGAGGACCAGCCCTGGTACAACGCCAACGACCCCTACGACAAGCTTTTCGGCAACAATCCGTGGACGCCGGTGGTCGAGCAGACCGAGCAGGCGTACTCGGCGACCTTCACCGGCATCCGCGCGCTGCTGAACGACCAGCCTCTGCTGCCGTACCTGAAGAACCTCTTCAACGCCACGATGCGCTCGTTCAGCTCGGCTCCCAACGGCGACGTGATCGGGTGGTTCCCCGACTACTACGGCATCTGGGGGACGGCCGCCGCGATGGTGATCGAGCCGATCGAGATCAAGGACTTCAACGTCGAGTGGAGCGACGACTACTTCGTCACCCACCAGTACACCGTCGCGGCTGCGGCCACCAACGCCATCGACCTGGCCTCGGGCCTGGCCAGCCCGCAGGACATCCTCCCGGCCGCCATGACGCTGGGCATCGCCACCATCGACGTCCCCTCGATCATGTACGCGCTGTTCGGCCTCGAAGCGACCAAGGACGACGCGCAGACGTTCATCTCCTACATCTACAAGCGTTTCGGGGCGCGGCCGGACTTCCAGCAGCTTCCCGGCGTGGTCGGCACCAAGGGCGAGTTCTTCTCGGCGCTCTTCCTGTTCATGCGCCAATGGGCCTACCAGTACAACGCCGACATCCCGCTGACGTTCATGCCGGAACTGTGGCCGGGAATGCTCATCAAGATTCCCGAGTTCGACTTCCAGGCCTACGTCACCACGGTGACGCACACCTTCAGCTTCGGCAAGGACGGTGGATTCTCCACCTCGGTGAACATCGCGGCCCCGGCCCGGCTCCCCAAGAGCCTCAACGACCGCAACCACGCGCTCATCGGCCTGCCGGTGGCAGGCGGCCTCATTCCCGTCCCGGCGAAGGAGAAGAAGTAATGCCCCAGGCCGCGCAGCCGGTCAACGGTCAGTCCATGGCCGTCGGGCTGTCCATTCGCAAGGTGATCGTCGAGCAGGTCGTCCCCGAGCGCGGAGTGGCCATCGTGCGCGACGCGTTGCAGTACACCACCGAGATCCCCTACCGGGTGCAGCAGGGGCAGGCGCGAATGCCCCGGGTGGGCGACTACTGGTACGTGGACCGCTCGATGGGCCCTTGGGTCTTCTCGTCCTACATCGCCAAGGACGACACGGACCTGGCCACCATGGAGAGCCTGACCGTCACCGGGGACACCGTCCTCAAAGGCGGCCTCACGGCAGCGGAGATCCTCAGCGAGGGGAACGTTACGGTCATCGCCTCGATCGCCGCACTGGGGAATCTGAGCACCTTCAGCGATGTGGTCGCCGTCGGAAAGATCTATGCCGACGGGAACAAGTTCGTCAAGCGCACCACCGACAGCTCCAGCGTCACTGCGGGCAACAGCACGAACGTGCTCACGGTGTCGGTGGACTGTCTCAGCGGGCGCAACTACGAAGTCCATTCCCACTGGCACGGCATCGCGCTGTCGGCCCCGGTCGCCTTTCCCGGGAACCGCTGCGCCGTCGTGCTGGAGACGTCCACCGGCGTCATCATCGGCTCGCGCCGGATCGTCGCGCAGAACACCGGCAACGCCCAGGAGGGCGGCACGCTGTCGGGGATCTTCACCGCGACGGCGACCGGGCCCCTGAACTTCATCTTCCGGTTCTCCAACGAGGCCGGTGGTGCCACGGTGGTCAATGCCACGTCCGCCGCCCCGGCGGGCCTTTTCGTCCGGGGATTTTAAATTCCCCTCAACCTGATTGGATGACCATGGCGTACCAATGGAGCGGTTTCAGCGATCCCGCCAACCTGTTCTACTTCAGGCTGTATGCGACCAAGCCGTACCCGAACGAGGGGAACCAGGTCCTGTCCTTCGAGACCAACTGGGACGGCCCCGCCTGGAGCGGCGAGGAGGCCGCCCGGGTGGCGGGGGTGCTCAAGGACGCACTGGAGGCCGACGGCTGGACGGTGGCGGTCACCCAGCGGGCAGACGCCACCTGCTCGCTCGAAGAGGCTCCCGAGGCCCCCTGACCCCGGCTCGCTGCCTCCACCGCCTTCGGGCCTCCGAAGGGGTGGAGGTGGTGGAGGGTGAAGACGCTGGCGCTTCAGGGCGGGGATCTGGTGGTGGGATCGCAGGGGCACAGGACCATCACCGGCAGTGCCAAGATCCGCCAAGACCTGGCATTGGCACTGGCCGAGCCGTACGGCAACGACCGCTTCCACCCCACCTGGGGCTCGGTGCTGCCGAGCTACGTGGGACGGCCCATCACCGCCGACACCGAGCTGCTGGTGCGCTCGGAGGCGCAGCGGGTGGTGCAGGTCTACATCGACATCCAGCGGTCCGAGATCGTCAACGACAACCTCGCGGCCCGGCGCTCCCGGTTCACCACCGCCGACGTGGTGGCCCGGCTGGACAACATCGACACCCAGATCGCCTTCGACGCGATCAGGGTCAAGCTGCACCTGGTGACCCAGAGCCAGGAGGCGCTGACCGTGAGCCGGACCATGGAGACGACGTGACCAAGGACTGCGAAGGGGTGTACGAGCCGACGCCCGGCCCGCACAGCTTCCACCTCCACCCGATGCGGCTGGGGACCAAGCTGAGGCGCACCATGTACCTGGCCACCGGCGAGGGCAAGGAGCGCGACGTCTTCGTGGGCGTGGCCGACACCCCGGCACTGGCGGCCGAGATCATGCAGGCCGTCAACCGCTTCTACGGCCACCAGGAGGGCTGAGGCATGCCATCACAGCCCGAAATCGTCTCGGGGATGCGCAAGCACCTCCAGATCATCGAGCCCGACCTGGACACCTCCACCGGCTCGGTGACCCGCAAGATCCTCGATGTGGTCGGAGAGGCCATCTCCGGGGCCTACATCGACCAGCACCTGCTGACCTACAGCTACGACATCGACTCCAAGACCGAGGGCGACCTGGACGCCTTCGTCCAGCTCTTCGGGCTGAGCCGGATTCCGGCACGGCGTGCCACCGGGACGGTGACCTTCTCCCGCTCCGGTGTCGCGGACAAGATCATCTCGATCCCGGTGGGGCTCCAGCTCCACAACGGGGGTGACCCGTCGGTGTCGATCCAGACGATCACCCCTGCGGTGATGCAGGTCGGCGAGCTGAGCGTGAACGTGCCCGTCCAGGCGATCTCGGCCGGGCCGGACGGCAACATCCCGCCGGGCACGTTGTACATGCTCCAGCCGCTGGACAACATCGCCACCGTCATCAACGCCGCCGCCCTCACCGGCGGCGAGACCCAGGAGACCGACTCCGAGCTGCGCGAGCGCTGGAAGCTCACGGTCTTCCGGAACATGGCCGGGACCGAGGCGATGTACCTGGGCGTGGCCCTCAACGACCCCGACTGCACGGCGGCCAACGTGCTGGGGGTGGCCAAGCGGCGGCGCGAGCAGCTCCAGATCGTCACCAGCCAGGCCGTCTCCACCCTCACCCAGAGTCAGTACAACTACACCGGCAACCAGATCGTCGGCAAGAACCTGGAGGCGGGGGACATCGCCCTGCCGGGGGTGGACTACACCTGGAACACCTCGGTCAACCCGCCCCGGGTGGACGTGCTGAGCGCGGTCGCGCTGCCCGACGGCACGCTGATCGACCTGGAGTTCCAGTACGTCTCCAAGGCCAGCCGCAACGACGCCGCCAACAAGATCACCAACCGGGTGGACGTGTGGTGTGCGGGCACCCGGGTGGTCGAGGCCACCCAGACGGTGGTCTTTCGCAACACCATCACCTTCAACAACACCGCTCTGCACCAGTACCTGCGGACCAGCTACCTGCGGCCGGACGGGACCAACCCGACGCTGTCCAACGTCTTCATCCCGCTGGCGTGGGGGCCGATCATCACGGTGCCGTCCACGATCGTGATCGGCGGCACCACCTACGGGCTGGCGACGGCGGCCAACCCGCTGGGGACCATCACCGGCGGAGTGACCTACGCCTACCAGATCGTGCACAACGACACCCAGTTCGGCTACGCGCCCGGCAGCCTGTTCGGACTGGAGTGGAACGCCGCCAACCTCCCGGCCAACAACACGATCTTCTCGATGGAGTACACCTTCAACGGTGTGCCGCACGCGGTGCAGAACGAGATCAACCGCTGGCGGCTGGTGACCACCGACGCCGTGGCGCACCAGGCCAAGAACGTCTTCCTGAAGTTCAACCTGGCGGTCATCTATGACTTCAACGTCGACCAGACCGTGGTGAACACCGCAGTGGACACCGCGATCTCCGACTTCCTGTCTAAGCTCGGCATCGCCACCGTGGTGCAGGCCTCCGACATCCTCCAGACGGTGCACAACGTGCCCGGGGTGGACGCGGTGCGCTTCCTGCACTCGGGCGACGTGACGAGCTGGAACCCCGCCACCCCCAACGTCTTCACGGTCGGGATCCAGAAGGTCATCGGGACCACCGTGGTGCAGAGCTACGTGGATGCCAACGGCCGGGTCAAGGACGTCTTCTTCGCCGACAACGAGGTGCCCGTCTTCGGCCTGACCTTCCGCTCGGTGCGAGCGCAGAACAGCTACGGAACTACCTGATGACCGAGAACTTCACCGGGATCACCCTTCAAAGCCCGTCCCTGTTCGACCAGCAAGCGATCGTCGCCACCACCCTGCTCCAGCTCCAGACGATCTCCTCCAACCCGATGATCAACGAGCTGCCGACGGCCACCGGCATGGTGCTGCCGGACGTGGCGACCTACGACCGGCTCTCGCACTTCCCCGAGGATCTGTACGACCTGCGGGCCGAGTCGCACCTGGTGCGGTTCTTGAAGGTGCTGATGGGCGAGTCGGGTGTGGGGGTCCTGCGCAAGCGCTACCTGCTGTGCCAGCTCGAACAGGCGCTGGACTCCACCCACTTCTACGACCTGGACCGGTTCTACGGAGCGCTGTTCGGTGCCCGCAGGGGCATCCTGGGAGCCCTCCCGGTAGACCCGATGGAGTCGGTCTGCACGCCCGACGGCTGGGACGAGGTGCACGAGTACGACGCCCGCTTCCGGGAGCGGATCATCAAGCTGGCCCGCGCCATCACCCTGGGCGGCACCCCGATGGGCATGCAGGCGCTGGCGGAGGCGCTGACCCAGGTCGAGTGCGACGTCTACGAGGTCTGGTCGATCCTGGACTCCTACGGCCCCGCCGGGCTGGCGCGCACCTACGGGGAGGTCGAGATCGACTTCGGCACCTACGGCGGGATGGCCCCCTTCACCTGGGCGCAGATCGAGAACAACATCAAGGTCGGCAACCTCGGCCTGGACGCCCGCAACGAGTTCGTGGTGCGCCCCAAGACCGTCTACAACACCTCCGACCCCGCCGACGCCCGCCGCCGGGCCGAGGACCTGTACGGCGTGCACCGGGTGATCCACACGCTCAAGCCCGCCTTCTCCATCGCCACCATCGACGACCAGGGCATCGCGGTGCACCGGGAGGTGCCGATCGCGGGGGTGTGGGCCGACAGCGAGTTCTGGGAGGTCGTCTCCCGGGTGCTCCCCGACGAGGGCATGGACGAGATCTACCGGCTGCTGTACACCGCCTACGACAAGCGGGCCGTCCCCACCGGCATCCAGCGGGTGCAGCCCCGGCCGCCGTTCACCGCCAGCCAGGGCCAGCAGTGGAGCTATACCGGTGAGGTGACCGGCGTCAGCTCCTTCAGCTCGGTGCTGGCCAACTACAACATCAGCGTTCCGCCCAACCTCAGCTCGGTGAACTACGACACGGTGAAGTACTACGACGGCAAGTCCATCTCCTACCGGCCCGAGTACGCCCTCATCGACCCTCGCCAGGCCCTGGTCTCTCAGACGGCCGGAGAGGGCTCGGTGACGGCCCACCCTTACTCCGGGGTGCGCAAGGCGGTGCCGACCCATGGGTAAGCGAATGAGGGGCGTCTAGTGGCCACTGAGCAGATCCAGCTCCCCGGGGACTACGGGCTGCCCTCCACCTCCCAGCTCTACGTGGGCGGGATGCGCATCGAGGACGCCATCGCGCGCAAGCCGGTGGATCCCACCCTGCCTCGGGACGTCCCGGTGGTCGCCGCGCTGACCAGCGCCAAGACCCCGGTCAAGCCGCAGATCGCCAACGACCACCGGTTCTGGTCGTCCCCAGCCCGGGAGCTGAACTATCCCTTCACCGAGGGGATCGTGATCAACCTGGCCAAGCCCAAGAAGATCAACTACCTGAGCCTGGACCTGCCCGCCTTCCCGCATCATTTTTATTTCCACTGGTGGGACCCCAAGGCCGGACGCTGGAGGGAGTTCAAGGGCCCCTCCACCGGTTCGATCCGTGTCTACATCGACGGAGCCGTCCCGGCCGTGGTGGGGACCGCCGCCGCCTACCAGGCCAAGCAGCATCCCAGCCACTACGGCCAGGGGCACTGGCTGCACTACGACATCGACGTGGAGCCGATCACCACCTCCAAGATCCGGCTGGAGGGCAACCGCAACTTCGGCTCTCGCAAGGGCGGTCCCAAGGACCAGTTCGGCCGTCCGGGCAAGTACTCCCTGGGCGTGCGCAACTTCGACTTCGGCTGGAGGGTGCTGACCAAGAAGGACGTCCCGCGCACCCCTCGCGACCCCGACGTGCTCACCGAGACCCAGTCCTTCACCCAGGTCTACGACCTGCTGGGCAGTCCGGTCGAGCTGAAGATGCGCGAGAACCGGGCGGCCGACCTGCTGAGGGGGTCGCCGTGGATGTGCGAGCCCCAGCCGGTGCCCTACGCGGTGGTCAACTTCTACGTGGACGCCCGGGACCCGGCGGGCGACCCCCAGGTCATCGACCGGTTCAACATCATGCCGCTCAAGTCCGGCGCGAACCTGAACCTCTACTACGCCAAGGACGTGCCCGACGCCGACTTCGGAGCCTCCGACGCCCCGATCGTCTTCCCGGCGCTGCGCACGGCGGGCGAGGCCGAGGCCAAGGTGGAGAAGCCGGGCCTGCTGTTCCCCGACAAGATCAGCTATCTGGACCTGAGCAACCAAGCCGTGCAGTGGGATCCGGCCAAGCCGTTCTGGATCGGCCTGGAGTTCCAGCCGCAGTGGGACTCGGTCGACACCACCCCGCACATCGTCTTCGACACCGGCGCGCTCCAGCTCTCCTGGAACGAGGGGGTCTTCCGGCTCGCCTACAACGGCGGGGCGCTCTACCAGCAGCCGATCGAGTTCACCTCCAACGCCCGGCTGAAGGCCTTCGTCTCCTACGACGGCGACCGGCTGAGCTTCTACATGCCCGAGACCGGCGCGGTGGCCAACGTGCCCACCTCGATGATCGGGATGACCAGCGACGCGATCAGGCTGGGTGCGGAGATCGGCGACTCCACCGCCCCGGTGATCTTCACCGGGCGGTATCGGCTGAACGCCCTGCTGCTCAAGCAGGAGGCCCTGACCTTCGTCGCGGGCCCCGACGGGCTGATCGTGCCCGAGCCGGTCCAGCGCTTCATCGCCGACCCGAACCTCTACCTGGACAAGCCCGAGTACCAGGTGGACGACGACGGGTCGACCGACAACGCCCTGCTGCGCTACCTGCCGCACTTCGCGGTGGGGGACGGGGCCGCCTCGGTCAACCCGCACGGCTTCATCGGCGGGCCGGGCACGATCTTCGAGGACGTGGTCTGGACCCCGGTCACCCGCGACTACAAGCTGCGCGGCGGGATGCTCCAGTTCACCCCCACCCGGGCGAAGTTCTTCAAGTTCGAGTTCACCAGCCTCACCCCCGAGCCGTACGAGACGTTCGCGCCGGTGCTGCGGAAGGTCAAGACCTACACCGACGCGGCCGTCCGGCCGCCGAGCAACCCGCAGAAGACCAGCCAGATCCAGCAGAGCGCCTCCAGCGTCGGTCTGTCGGCCAACGCCGATGCGGCCCAGAGCATCTCCCGGTACGCCGACACCCCGGCGATCACCCCCGAGCCCACCGCCGACGTGCTGCCCACCGAGGCGCTGACGGCTCGCGATCTGGGAGTGCAGCGCAACCTGGACGCGCTGGGCTCGATGTACCGCTTCGACTCCTGGCAGCCCGGGACGACCGCGCCGGTGTACCCCGAGACCGCCAAGCACTTCTACGAAGAGGTCGAGGTGGTCCACAACAAGCGGATCGCCTACTTCGTCGGCCTGTCCCGGCTGGAGATGTTCCGGGTGGACTACTCGGCCGACGACGACACCGAGCAGTACATCGACCAGTTCGACGACGTCTCCAACATCGACCCCGGTTACCTCACCGAAGAAGTGGTCATCGGGACGACCAACTTCGTGCCCAACCCCTCCTTCGAGGACGGCATCACCGGCCACACCCTCTACGCCAACGGCACCGCCACCGGCGCGGCCCTCACCACGGTGGCCGACGGCGTCTACTCCGCCACCGCGATGGTCGTCTCGGCCTCCACGCTGGGCGGCACCTCCGCCGACCGGGTGGGATGGCAGGCCACCTACTCCGACCCCGACTTCGCCAGCTCGGTGGCCTACTCGATCTACGCCAAGCGAGTGTCGGGCAACGCCACGCTGCGCCTGAACATCGAGTACTACGACGGCTCGGCCGCCTTCATCTCCTCGGCGACCCGGACCTTCACGCCCGGCACCGACTGGGAGCGCCTGTCGGCCCTGCTGCTGCCGCCGCTGGAGACCGAGTCGGCCAAGGTGCATTGGTGGCTGGAGGCCGGGGACGGGGCCGTCGAGTACCGCTTCGACGGCTACCAGGTGGAGGAGCTGCGGCTGACCGACTACTGCGACGGCACCCAGGAGGGGTGCGTGTGGAACGGGGCCGCCGACGAATCCACCTCCACCCGCGCCGACATCGACATCCATCCCTGGGGCTGGAACGGCGACCGGCTCTACACCGGCTCGGAGGTGGGCACTCCAGTGACCACCGTCAGCCGCCGGTTCGCCTCCAAGCGCCGGGTGCGCGGCGTCCAGTACGCCACCCAGCAGTCGCAGGCCGTCCAGCTCCTGGACGACCCCGACTTCCTGGCGTCCGACCTGGGGATCGGCTGGTCGGCCGAGGGTGACACCATCACCATGGAGCACAGTGACGAGGTCGCCTCCACGCTGGGCCAGGCGGTGCGGATCCTGCGTTCGTCCTCGCGCAACACCTGGCGGGAGATCCGGGAGACCTACCCGACCTGGGGCCTGGTGCAGGAGAGCCAGCCCGATCCGCAGCTCCCCACCTACGGGTCGCTGGAGGGCGACCAGACCTCGGTGGGGTACGGCGGGATGCGCTCGCGCGGGACGGTGCAGGTCTCGGAGTCGGGCCGGGTGTGGGCGGCTGCCCGGGTGTACGCCGAGCAGGCGCTGACCGAGCCGCTGACACTCCAGATCGTGTCCTCCTTCGGCGACGTGCTGGCGGAGAAGTCCCAGACGGTCAGCCCCGGCAAGGTGGTCGAGTGGAGCGTCCCCTACACCGTGGGGGAGACGCCCACCGTCACCAGGACCTGGGCCGACATCATGCACCTGGACCCCGACGAGGACCTGCCGAGCTACGGCGACCTGGAAGAGGGGACCTGGGCCGACCTGACCGACAGCGAAGTGGCCCAGTCGCGGCACCTGGGGGTCCGGCTGATCCAGCGGGGCGCGGGCGAGGGCGACTGGTTCGTGGACTCGATCGCGCTGTACGAGGACCCGATCAAGTGGGAGTTCTCCAACGACGACGGGGCCACCTGGTGGGCCGCGCTGGACATCCGCAACAACCCGCGCGGCGTGCTGATCTTCCCCAACTCCCAGACACCCACGCCGAGCGATCCCACCGGCCTGCGCTGGAGGGTCACCGGCTTCCGGCCGGGCCTGCACATCTCCTCGCTGAACATCAGGCCCTGGTACGCCGAGACCGTCTTCGGCATCCCCCGCCGGGAGCCGGGGGTCTCCGGCGGCCCGAACGTCCAGCCGACCGACCACTACGCGGCCATCGAGCAGGACCCGATGTTCAAGCAGTGGTCGGATCCGGTGCCCCAGGACTGGTACTTCGTCTACCGCCAGCTCCTGCTGCTGGAGCGCGACTACGTGCCCGTCGATGAGATCATCAAGCCGGACACCTTCGCCAACCCCTACTCGCTGCTGGTCGAGGTCGAGCACGTGGTGCCGCCGGAGCCCTTCCTGGACATCTACACCGGCGACTACGCATCGATCTACGGGGTGCCCAACACCGAGGAGCCGGAGGGTGTCTTCGTCGATGAGTACGAGCCCGAAGACATGTACTGAGGAGAATTTTAAATGCCGCGCAGTCATTACTACTCGGTCGCTCAGGACACGGCGGGCAATGCGCTGGAGAACGCCGTGGTGCGCGTTCTCCAGCCGGGCACCCAGAACCCGATCGCCGCGTCGATCTATGCCACCGACACCGACGTGGTGGCGATGGCCAACCCCTTCACCACCGCCTCGGGGCAGGTCAGCTTCTACATCGACACGCCCCAGCGGATCCGGCTGGGGATCACCCCGGTGGGCGGTGTGGAGCGCTTCGTCGAGGACATCGACGTGGGCTCGGCGGGCGGCGGCTCGGGCGACTCCGATCACGTCGGCGGCGGCTCGGGCTCGACGCGGGTAGGCCTGGACTCCACCTCCGACGGGGCATCCTCACTGGCCGCCGGTCAGCAGGCCAACTCCGGCGGGGCCAATGCGACGGCGCTGGGGCACGCGGCCTCGGCTTCGGGGCCGGACGCCACGGCGCTGGGGTCGGCCACCAACGTCTCGGGCGAGCGCGGGGTGGGCGTGGGGCGGGCGGCCACCGCGCTGGCGCTGGGTGCCACCAGCCTGGGGGCCGGGAGCGCCAGCGCAGCCGTCGCGGCCACCTCGGTAGGAGTCGACGCGGTGGCCAACTCCACCCGGGCGACCGCGCTGGGGGCCAACGCCTCGGGCAACCACGTCCACGCCACCGCGCTCGGCAGCGAGGCGGCCACCACTGAGCCCAACCAGGTGGTGCTGGGGACCTCGGCCGACGCCGCCGACGCTCCGGGCGGCTACCTGCTCACGGCGGTGGACGGCAAGCGGGGCAAGCTGCGGATGCTGCCGGACGGTGCGCTGACCACCCTGTGGCACGTCCCGGCGGACACCGTCAACCTGCTCCCGGCGGCCGAGCAGGGCTTCGAGACGGGGATCGGCGCGTGGGCGGCCGTCTCCGGCCTGTCCAGCGTCGCTCAGAGCGCCGACTACGCCCTGGCCGGTACCAGCTCCCTCAAGATGACCCTCAGCGGCGCAGCGGCGGCCTCAGCGCGCTCCAGCAAGGCCGCCGCCATCCCGGCGGCGGTGTACGTGGGCCTGGGGCGGATGTTCTACCACGCGGGCGCGATGACGCCGGGCCTGAACGGCACGCTGTGGCTGGAGTTCTACAACGTCTCCGACGTCCTGATCGGCTCGGCGGTGGTGGGGCGCTCGCGAGCGTTCTTCGCCGACTCCTGGATCTGGTTCGACGTCCGGGCCGTCGCTCCGGCCCTCACCACCACGGTGGCGCTGCGAGCGGGCCTGCCGACCGGCGGGGGCGCGAACACCGAGCCGTTCTACCTCGACAGCGCCGGGATCTACCAGATCACTGGTACCGTCTGAGGCGTTTCCACACACAGGTTCCAGAATGGCCCCGGAGCACATGATCTCTGCTTTCGAGCAGGTGCGCGCTCCGGGGCTACTTCTTTGCCTGGCAGTCCCCACGTTTCCGGGGAGAGATGCTACTCTCGAACCAGATTCCAGTGTCCCGCATCCCCTCCTAGGTCTGGGGGGTCCTTCGGGGGTCGATCCCGGACGCTGGAATAGCGAGAGGCCGAGCGCGGATTACCGCCTCGGCCTTTCGCGTGCCCGGGGTCAGAGGCCGGGGATCTCCAACTTGCGGACCCGCTCCGGAGAGCCGTTGGCCTCTTCCGCCGTCTGGGCCCGCTCCTGGCGCATCTCCGCCAGCCCGTTCCTGACCGCCCGGCGCACCTCGTCCTCGGTGGGGGCGGGCGAGGTCAGGATGAACGACTTCAGCAGCGTCTCGCCCAGCAGCAAGGAGGGGATCCGCAGCGTGATGACGGTGACCGCCACCGGCCCCTGCGCGGTGACTATGACCGACATGCCGACCCCGTAGTCCACCTGCCACTCGCCGGGGTCCTCGGCCAGCGCTTGCGCCACGAAGTCGCAGATCTGATCGGTGATGTTGTACATGTGACTCCTCTGGATTTTTAAATCAGTAACTGGGAATCGAACCACACTCGGCCTGCTTCCTCTCGGCCGCCTCGCGGACCTCAGAGTCGCGCACCACGATGTGCGAGATCTTGTCCCTGACCACGATCACGCCGCCACCGGTGACGTTGGGAATCGTTTTGTGGGTCCCGTCCATGATCCGGTTGGCCACCCCTTGCAGGCTCGTGGTCCCGGTGAAGAACTCCAGCCGGTTGGCGTAGGGGAGCACGATGATGTCGCTGCGCATGTGGATGTAG